>Ga0315284_10000083_pt1 | contig 128101 bp, 21 predicted proteins | sample YL17G09_16_MG_FD_203696 | JGI IMG/M metagenome (GOLD analysis project Ga0315284, IMG submission 203696) | Sediment microbial communities from Yellowstone Lake, YNP, Wyoming, USA - YL17G09_16 | ecosystem: Environmental > Aquatic > Freshwater > Lake > Sediment | place: USA: Wyoming | collected... | reverse complement strand
CAGATACTTGGAGCAGCCTTTAAAGTCCTCTGTCCCGAATTCAGGCCTCTTTATTTTTTCCAGCACGAACTGGGCATAACCTAAGATGCCGCCAAGAGGGTTATTCAATTCATGGGCCACACCTGCACCTATTTGGCCTACAGCTGCCATCTTGGCAGATTGCACTATTTGGGCTTGGGCTTCTTTGAGGTCTTTATTGGCTTTCTCTAAGCCTTCATACAATAGACGATTACTTACGGCTACGGCAATCTCCTGGCCTACGGTAGACAAAAGGCTGATGTCCTCTGTCTTATAGGTCTCTCTGGAGAGTTTTCTTCCTAAGCCCAAGATACCAATCAATCTCTTTTCCACTATTAAAGGGATAACCATTTCTGCTTTTAGTCTCTCTAAAAGTTGTAGACCTTCTAATTTGACCCGCTCAAAATTAGGGTCCATGATCAATAGCTCTCTTTCTACTACCTCTCCATATGACTTGAGAAATTCCACAAAAGGAGCATCCTGGCTAATGGTTACATTCTTATCATCCGTGCCATTGCTTTCCCGGATGGTATAACATTCTGATTTCTCATCAAATAATAGCATGGAGACCTGGTCTATATGCATGGTCTGGCTAATGGTCTCGATAATATTGGGGAGCAAATCAGGTGAATCTAAAAAAAGACTTATTTTCTTGGCAAAGTTTTCTAGTGTTTTACGGTAATCGTATTTGTCTTTGTAAAATAGCCTATCTACAAAATGCTGGGTTTTATTTTTTAATGGACTGATCAGGAATAATACAAGTAGTATGAACGGAACAGTGGTAAATATCTCTTCTATTCTAATAGTTCCTTTTAAAATAATCTGGGGCAAGATAAGAATCGCTGCATAAGAAAGAATAATTAGGCAGGACAGAAGAGCATAGGTTATAGTACGGTGGATGATCGTCTCTATATCCATAAGTCGGTATTTTACTATAGTGTAAGCAATAATAGAAAGACAGATAACCACCGGAATATAACCAAAGGGGTAAATTTCTATACCGTAATTAGCCAGGTAATCAACTGAGCCAAAATAAGCAATCAGAAATCCTAAAAACAGATACTTCCGGCGTTTTTTCTCCAGTTTTAATTCTTCTTCTCTATATCCCTTATAGAAGTTATATAAACTGGCGAGCATAAATGTCGAGAAGAACAAAAGAAAAAGAACGTGTAAGAAACGACCCTGAGGATAATAACCCCAAAAGTATCTCTCTGCTCTAACGAAAAAATAAGTTGACCAGCTTAAGATAAGAAAAACAGAACTTAAAATATAGCCTAATGCCACAAATCTTTTTTGTCTGGTTAGTTTTAAATAAGCTACACAGAAGCAATAGATATTTGTGGAAATAAAAACCACTCCCACGTATACAAGTCTATTCCAGAAAAGGGCCAATTCAGCATTTTTACTTAAATAACCCATAGCTACGCAAAAAAGCCAAATAGAACAACTTAAGGAAAGAGCTGCAAATGATAAATTGGCTAGTGATCTTCTATTATTTAAAAAAACAAAGGTACCCATAGCCAAAAGAAAAATTGTAGTTACTAAATTAGGAACGGCGTAAGGGGTAAAAGCATAATTGTTAACTTTTAGAATCTGGTTAAGATTATACATATTTAAAAGATAATATTTTTGGTCCCTGCCTTTTGTGTTCAGAGCGCCTTATCATCTCTTTTACTCTATCTACTTTCTCCTTGGAAAGTATTTGCTTGTTTTTATTTTCTATGCGCTCTAATATAACATCTAACTCTGGATAACTAATGCCCATTTCTCCTTCATCGGTCTGACCCGGCCAAAGACCTGCTGTAGGAGGTTTATTAATGATGTGTCTTGGGATTCCTAATTCTTTGGCTAACTCTCTTACCTGCCTTTTCAGTAGACCGCCTATAGGTAATATATCGGTTGCACCATCTCCGTGCTTTGTGAAATAACCAATCATTAATTCCGACTTATTTCCCGTGCCACAAACCAGATAATTAAATATATTAGCAAAATAATATAAAACCAGCATCCTTAAGCGCGGTTTGAGATTTGCGCAAGCCAAGTTACCTGCTTTAGGTAGTATCTTTATTAGATTGTTATATATCTTAGATAAATCCACAGTTTTAGTTTTTAATCCTAACTTCTTAGCCACTAACCTTGCATCTCCTAAATCCTGCTTCTGACTCTGACAGGGTAAAATCAAAGCTAAAACTTTATTTCTTCCCACTGCTTCTTTTGCTAAAGCCGCCACCACACTAGAATCCACTCCGCCGCTTAAACCCATCACAATGCCTTTTGCCTTTGCCTGTTTTATCTGTTTCTTAATCCAATTAACGATTTTTTGCCTCATATTATAATATCATTATAATATCTTGGAATTATTATGGATTAATACAGTATAGGAAAGATTATATAACACTAAAGGTAAGGGGTCAAGGAGATATTGCAGGTCTTCAATAAAAAAATTTATTGCAAGCCTTCTATGACTACCTGGGCTACGTTGGTGAGATGATCGCCTATTTTTTCCAGATTGCTAATCGTATCTAAGAATACCACGCCCGATAAGACATTGCACTGGTCCTGCTCGAGACGTCTGACATGGTTATCTTTTAATCTATCTCTTAAAGTATTAATCTGACATTCCTGCTCTAAAACCAGCTTTGCTTCATTTATATCTTTTATCCCCAAGGCATTAACCGTGCAGTTAACCATCCGATTTATATCTTCGTACATCTTGCTTAATTCTTCAATAGCCACATTAGAAAAAGGCATGCGGTTATCTATTTTCTGTTGGGCTAAATCTCTTAAATTTTCCGCATGGTCGCCTATTCTTTCTACGTCATTAACTGCATGGATGAGTGGCGGAATCTTTTTGGAATCTTCGAGGCTCAATTCCCGCTGCATTAATTCCACCAGATAATTAGTAATTGCTTCTCTTAAAGAATCTACGGCTTCTTCGCCGCGGGTTATTTTTTCCAGAGATTTATCGTCATTCTTAAAAAAACTATTCATAGCTAAACCCACCATTCTCTGGGTAAGGCCTAAAGTCCTGACTATCTCTTTAGTTGCCGCTTCCAGGGCAATGGCTGGCGTATTTAACAGGTGGCGCTCCAAATATTTAGGCAGGTATTCGACCTCCTCTTCTTCTTTACCTTTAACGATCTTATTTAGAAAATTAGCGTAGGGCCGAATAAAGGGAAGAAAAATAATCGTATTGATGACATTAAATAAGGTATGGGCATTAGCGATCTGCCGAGGTAGTTCACCAGAGGTATGGCTAATCAAATTTTGAAAAGGACCCAGAAAAGGCAAGAAAATAATCGTTCCGATAATATTAAATAGAATATGGGCTACCGCTGTTCTTCTTGCAGAAATACCGGTACCGATAGAAGCCAGTAAGGCAGTAGCGCAGGTTCCGATATTACACCCAAAAACCAAAGCTATGGCCGCCCTTAAATCAATCAAGCTGATCATGGCTAAACCCAAAACCATACCTATGGTCACCGCACTACTCTGTAATATTCCGGTGATAATCGCACCCGCTAATACCCCCAAGATAGGGTTTCTACTAAAACTCACCAAGATATTATTAAAGAGCGGATATTGCCCTAGGGGTTTAACTACCTCGGTGGATATTTTTAAACCTAAGAAAAGAAGACCAAAACCTAAAAGAGACTCACCGATATATTTATGGGTTTTCTTTTTGGCCAGAAACATAACCAGCATCCCTAAGCCAATCATCGGAAGCGCATAATCGGTAAGCCGAAAGGCAATCAATTGGACAGTAACGGTAGTACCGATATTAGAACCGAATATAACCCCTAATGCCTGGAGAAGAGTCATCAGCCCGGCATTGACAAATCCTACTACCATTACAGTAGTAGCAGAAGAGGATTGGATCAAAATAGTGACGCCTGCGCCGACTAATATTCCTCTTATTGGACTGCCGGTGAGATTATGTAAAACCCTCCTCATCCTCTCTCCGCAGGCCTTGTGTAAGCCTTCGCTCATTTGCCATATGCCATAGATAAATAAGCCCAAACCGCCAACAAGACCAAATATAAGTTCCTTAATCATACTTTACCTCTTCCTTAAAAAATTTTAACGCGCACAATGTATATATAATGACCGTATAAATATTATTTTCTAAGATGCCTTTAATTTTTTAAAATTATTATATTCGAATTATATCATTAAAAAGATAGAAAGTAAAGATTTGCAATTCTTAACTATATCTTTTTTGTCATCCACAATCAAAATTTTTTCTTTCATTTTTTCTCTCCCCCGCAGACCTTTACGCAAACACCGCAGATATATTGGTCAACCAATTTTTGTTTTTGGAATTCTTTTAATTTCTCAAAACAGCGGTTATAATCAAATTCTGGTACACTCTCCTTTATTGCTTGCGCAGGGCAAGCTGAAATACATAGCCGACAAGTGCCGCAGGCATCCCTACTTGGCTTATCTATTTTTAATGGCATATCAGTTAGAATCGTGGCCAGCCGGAATTGACTACCGAAATTCTTATTCACCAAAAGATTATTTCTGCCAATCCAACCCAGGCCAGCTAAACTAGCGACCTTTTTATGCGAAAGGTGCGCCTTCTGGTTTTCCCAATCCAAAATAATAGAAGCTGGAATTGGTAATGCAGAACAACCTTTCTTCTGAATATAATTACAAATTTTCAATGTAGTTTGGTCTAAGAAAGCGTTTACTGTGCGGTAGTGATGAAAGTATAAACGCGTGGGAGAATTCTCAATCTCGCTTAAAATGCTTCTGGATAATCTTACACCTAAACAAACTCCCCTTTCGAGTTTTGCCAATAATTTCTCTGGCAGCAGAAATTCTTTTTTAATGCTACTGATATCGGCTACGCCAAATAAATCCGCACCCAAATCTATACAGAATTTTTTAAGTGTACGGTAGTTTTTATTCTTATCCATTCCACTTTTTCAAATATACCATTAAAAGAGAAATAGCCACAGGAGTGACTCCAGAAATACGCGAGGCCTGGCCTAAATTAAGGGGTTTAAATCTCTTTAATTTCTCTTTAATCTCTCGGGAAAGACCATTAATATTAGTGTAATCTAATTCTTGTGGTAATTTTATTTTCTCTAAATTCTTAAATCTTTCTACCTCTGCCAATTGACGCTGAATAAAACCTGCATATTTTACCTCAATTTCTACCTGCCCAGAAGCAAATTCTGGTATGCCTAAGTTAAGGTGATCTAAACCCTTTAAATCCTCTAACTTTATCTGGGGCCTTTTTAAAATCTCTTCTAAGGTAACTATCTTTTTTAGAGGAGATGTTTTAAGAAAGGTGAGTCTTGCATTTATTTCTGTTGTGGGCCTAAGCCGTGTAGTTTTTAAAAAATTAATCCCTTGTTTAATCATCTTTAGTTTTTCTTCTACCTTTTGATATTCTTCTTTGGAAACTAAACCTATACTATAGCCTATTTTTCTTAAACGTAAATCTGCATTATCCTCGCGCAGAATCAGACGATATTCCACCCGCGAAGTAAACATCCGATAAGGTTCGGATGTACCCTTGGTGGTTAAGTCATCAATTAATACACCGATATAACTTGAGGCTCTATCCAAAATAAGCGGCTCTTTATTTTTTATCTTCAGAACGGCATTTATTCCGGCAAGTAGTCCTTGTGCTGCAGCTTCTTCGTAACCAGTGGTGCCATTAATCTGACCTGCTAAATATAAATTTTTAATCAGTTTTGTCTCTAGGGTAGGATAAAGCTGTGTGGGTTCGACTACGGTATGCTCTATCCCATAGCCAAAACGAATCACTCTTGCTTTTTCTAAGCCCTCAATGGAATGTAATATTTCCAACTGCACATCCTCAGGCAAACTTGTGGATAATCCATTAGGGTATACCTCATCAGTTTCATAACCTTCTGGCTCTAAAAAAATCTGGTGCCTTTCTTTATCGCTGAATTTAACCACCTTGTCCTCTATGGAAGGGCAATATCTTACACCAGTAGCCTTGATTATTCCTGTATACAAAGGAGACTTGTCCAGATTATCTGTAATAATCTTATGGGTGTTTTTATTGGTATAGGTAATGTAACAGGGGATTTGCCTTTGGGTTAACTCTTTAGTAGAAAAGGAAAATGGACGCGGCAGTTGGTCTCCTTTTTGAACAATAAGATTCGAGAAATCTATAGAGTTCTTATCCAGGCGCGGACACGTCCCGGTCTTAAACCTCATTAGATTAAACCCTAATTCTTTTAAGTTGGTGGCTAAGCCTATACTAGCAGGCTCATTAATTCTACCGCCGCTAAAATGTGTTAGCCCCACATGAATAAGCCCATCTAAGAAAGTTCCCGGGCAGATAATTACGACCGAAGACTCAATCTCTTCATTTTTATCTGTAATTACTCCCCTTGTTTGATTATCTTTGACTAATAATCTCTTTACCTGCGCCTCTAAGCTATTAAGATTTTCCTGTTTCTGGACTATCTTGTGCATATAGTCTTTATACATCTTTCTATCTACTTGGGCGCGTGAAGATTGCACTGCCGGACCTTTAGAGGCATTGAGTATCCTAAATTGGATACCGCAGGCATCAGTAGCATGCCCCATTTCACCGCCTAAGGCATCTATTTCTTTTACTAGTTGACCTTTACCCACTCCGCCAATCGCCGGGTTGCAACTCATCAGGCCTATGGTATCTTTCTTTAAAGTTACTATAAGCGTATTGCATCCCAAACGAGCCGCTGCCAAGGCTGCCTCAACTCCTGCATGACCTGCGCCGATGACTATAACATCATACATATCTACAGTAGTACAGTAGGGACGGTTCTCAACTCAAAGCAGAAGTGTCCCTTTTTTGTGTTAGAAATTCCTACTTTCTACGTCTATTATATCAGGAGGTGATAGATATGCCAAGAGCACCAAGAATTACTATGAAGAATGCTTGTTACCATATTATCACGAGAGGAAATCAAAAACAATTAGTTTTTAAAGACTCGACGGATTACCATGAATATTTATCTATATTAACTAAATATAAAAAACGATACAAATTTAAACTATATTGTTTTTGTCTAATGCCTAACCATGTGCATCTTATTATCGAAGTAAAAGAACCAATTATGCTATGTAAAATTATGAAATGTTTAAACCTAAGTTATACATTGTACTTCAATTCCAAATATGAAAAAGTGGGCCATCTCTGGCAAGATAGATTTAAAAGCAAAATTATAGAGAAAGACGCTTATCTTTTGGAATGTGTAAATTATATAGAGACTAACCCTATAAGGGCATCTTTAGTATCAGATCTAAATAAATATACTTGGAGCAGTTATAATTTCAAAAAAAATAATGATATCTTAGACAGCTTATTCTCTCCTGAGGGCTAATAAGGGGACACTTCTCGAACGACTTGAGAACCGTCCCTGGTTATTCTTGTGCAGATTTTACAAGGAGAGGGAGGATATCCTGACCTTTAAGTTCTCCTAGAGAACCAAGTTTGGCTGCTTTCTCCGAGAAACTTAATGAGCCATCGGGCTTAATATTGCCGCCTGAGATCAAAATAGGCACGGGATCAGATGAATGAGCTTTAATACTACAGACAGTAGAATGGTCGCTAGTTACTACAATAACTGTATTCTGGATATCCAACTTAGGCAAGAGATTGGCAAAGAAAAATTTATCTATCGCCTCAATTATATCTTTTTTCTTATGGAAATCTCCGTCATGGGCTGGCTCATCAGGTCCTTTTATATGCACATATATACCGTCATATCTTTTTATAGAATCCAGGGCTACTTTAGCCCAAACCGGATAATCCACATCCAGATGGCCGCAGGATTCAGGTACATCAATTATCTCCATACCCGTCAGAAGCGCTATGCCCTTTTCTACAGGCATCTGCACAAACGAGCCAAACTTAATATTGTAGAGACTAGATATTTTAGGAAATTGAGGTAAATGATCTCCCGCATCGCGCGACAAGATTATATTTGCCGCAAGTTTATTTTCTTGAACCCTCTTTTTGTTAACCAAAGATTCATTTAAGACCTTATGAGACTTTTGCGTAAACTCATTTAAAAGAGAGGCTGCCTCTTTGGCCTCTGCTGAATCTTCATATCCGGGCATAGGATGTGATTCTGCTACAGAATTTTCAAACTTCACCAAAGCTACACTAAAAACACCTTCTCTCTCATATGCCGGGTCAGTATTGGTTATCCAGCCAGATAATTTAGAACGCATTCCTCTAATCACTAACACGCCACGATGGCCAATGGTGTTTTTGAATTCTAAGATTGCGCCTGATAGCGCAACCTTAGAATTTATCTCTTTGGCCAAAGCTGTGGCTTCATTGGTAGTTAGATTTCTTCCCACGCGGCGGTCTTTAATAGTTTTTCCGTCTGCTTCCGTGGTAGCGAAATTCACCCTAAGCGCAAGATTTCCATCATGGATAGCTAATCCTTCGGCAAAAGCTTCTAAAGGACCCCTTCCTGTATAATATTTATGTGCATCATAACCCAATAGGCTGATTACCGCAATATCTGACTCGGGCGCAATGCCTTTTCCTACCGGATAAACAATACCAGTTTTGCCTTTCTGGGCAAGCCTATCAATATTGGGACTAAGCGCTGCCTCCAAGGGAGTCTTATTATTTAATTCCTTAATAGGCAGGTCGCCAAGACCGTCTAATACAATGTATAATATTTTTTTCACGTTTTTTTAACACTTAGAAAACCCACAGACCTGGCATTTGATGCAGCCTTCTTCATGACGCAGTGTCCCGCCGCAGTCAGGGCAGACTCCTACCACATCTGCGTGGAGGCTAAAATCGGAGGTGACGCTTTCATCGCTATGAGAATGTTTCATTGCCACGCTAGGAACATCAATACTAATTTTATTGGCTATTCCTTCAATTAATCTCTTTTCAATCACGCGGGCAATAGCATCAGCACAAGAAAATATCCTCTGCCCCTTCTCCCAAGAGGGTGAAGGACAACGGATATTGCGTAATTGCTCAATAATGGATTTTACTTCAATGCCTGAACGAAAGGCCAAAGATACGAGCCGGCCAATTGCCTCAAGTTGAGACGCAGCACAACCTCCAGCCTTACCCATCTGGGTAAAAAGTTCAAAGGGCCTACCCTCTTCATCAATATTTATAGTCACATAAAGATTGCCGCAACCTGTGGCCACTTTTGTGGTGGTGCCGGTAATTACTTCCGGACGGGGCCGCGGAGAAATCTTTCCCGGCTCTAAAATCTTGGTTTCTTCTTTTTGTTCTTTACGGGCAATATTTAAAACCTGTTCTTCGCGGCTGCGGTCACGATAGATAGTAATGCCTTTGCAACCTAATTCGTAAGCCAAAAGATACGCCTTCCTTACATCCTCTATAATTGCTTCGTGAGGAAAGTTTATAGTTTTAGAGGTGGCATTATGCACGTACTTCTGAAACGCTGCCTGCATGCGCACGTGCCATTCAGGCGATATATCATGAGCAGTAACAAATATCCTTTTGATATCCTCAGGGACGCCTTCCATATTTTGTATGGAACCAGCCTCAGCAATTCTCTCCATTAATTCCCGATTATAAAATCCACGTTGCTTGGCTATCTCTTCAAACAATGGCTCTACCTCTACTAATTTATCATTATCCATTACATTACGATAATAAGATATGGCAAACAAAGGCTCGATTCCCGACGAACAAGGTCCGGCAATAATACTAATTGTACCTGTAGGAGCAATGGTGGTTAAAGTAGCATTGCGCACCCTTGATGCTCCTTCCCTCTTATCATAAATACTACCCTTAAAGGCAGGAAACACTCCTTTATCTTGCGCCAATTTTTGAGATTTTTTAGTGGCCTCTGACAATATAAAAAACATTACCTTCTCAGCCAAAGCAATTGCTTCTTCAGAATTATAAGGTATGCCTAAGCGTATAAGTAAACTAGCCCAACCCATTACACCCAGACCAATCTTACGCGTTAATTTTGTGGCTTTTTCTATCTGGGATAGAGGGAATTTATTCACATCTATAAGATTATCTAAGAAATGCACTGCTAAGTGAGTTACCTCTTTTAATTTCTCCCAGTCAATTTCATAACGATTAACGCCCACACTTTTATACATCCTGGCTAAATTTATAGAACCCAAATCGCAACTTTCATAGGGCAAAAGCACCTGTTCGCCGCATGGATTTGTGGACTCATACTTTCCTAATTTCGGCGTAGGATTAAACTCATTCATCCGGTCGATAAAAATAATTCCTGGTTCACCGTTCTTATGTGCCTGTTTCACGATTAAATCAAATACTTCCTTGGTATTAATCCGCTTGGCCACCTTTTGTGTATGGGGATCAATTAAATCATAATCCTCTGCCTTTTCTAACTTCTTCATAAAATCATCGGTAACGGCAACTGAGATATTAAAATTGGTGATTTCTTTATTGTCTTCTTTACAGGTAATGAATTCTAGATTATCGGGATGGTCGACTCTTAAAATCCCCATGTTTGCACCCCGACGACTTCCACCCTGTTTCACCGCCTCCGTTGCCGCATCATAGACCTTCATAAATGAAACTGGTCCTGAGGCGATTCCGCCAGTAGTCTTAACCATAGAGCTCTTAGGCCGCAAGCGAGAAAAGGAGAAACCAGTTCCGCCTCCGCTTTTGTGGATCATTGCCGTCGCTTTTAATGTCTCAAATATCGAATCCATAGAATCTTCGATGGGGAGGGTGAAACAGGCGGAGAGCTGGCCTAGTTCTCTCCCGGCATTCATTAATGCAGGCGAATTGGGTATGAATTCAAGAGTAGTCATAATCCGATAAAAAGCCTCCTCTAATCGAGAAGTCTCTGATTCGGTCTTGTCATAGTCTCGCTCGGCCTGTGCAATGGCCTTGGCTACACGCCGAAACATTTCTTCTGGAGCTTCTATAACTTTGCCTGCCTCGTCTTTTTTCAGGTATCTGCGCTCTAATACCCTCAGAGCATTCTCAGATAAATTTAGCGCCATCTCTTACCTTCCTTTTATTAAATTCAGCTTAACCCTAAAATTAAGTATAATCTACGTAAATTTTTTGTCAAGAGAAAAATACAATATATGGTATAGCTTAATTTTTGTTATACAATAAATTGTGTTTAATGACTGGGGGGTTGACAGGATTCCCTAATCACCAATTCCGTCGGCAGAAGAATCTTTTTGGGTGACTTAGGCTTTTCCTTCTGGCTCATCAGAAGGTTTAATTCTTTAACCGATTCCTGGGCCATTTTAATTAAGGGTTGTCTTATGGTAGTCAAGGCCACTGGCCCGTAAAGGCCAGAGGGATTATCATCAAAGCCCACAATAGATAAATCGCGGGGAATTTCTCTCCCCAATTCTCTTGCTGCGGTCATTACCTCCAAGGCCATAGAATCCGAGGCGACAAATACGGCTGTGGGAGGATCCTGCATTTTGATTAGTTTCTCTGCAGCATGCCTTGCCTGTCCGCGTGAATAGTCTGTCTTAAAAATATAGTCTTGCCTGGACTCGATATTGTTTTTATTAAGTGCCCTCCTGTATCCCTCCAGGCGCTCCGCTGCTGCCTGAGTAACTAAATCACCGCTAATATGGGCTATCTTTCTATGGCCCAAGCCTACTAAATAATTGACGGCGCTTTCTGCTGCGCCGATATTATCTATGGCAATACAACTTACTTCTAAATCTTTAACATAATTATTTATTACTATACAAGGGATGTCTTGCTCTAAGGCATCTTGGAGTTGGTCTCGGTTACCGATGATGTCGGCAAAGATTATGCCTCCCACGCCTCTTAAATTAAGGGGCGTATGGCTATCCGTGAGATGAAGTAACAAATCTAATTTTAATACTTCGCATAATGTACCGATGCCGCGAATCAATTCCAGGGCATAAAATGAATAAAATATCCCTTCATAGCGCGGTATGACTAATGAGACTACATTACTTTTTCCTGTAGCAAGTCGCTGCGCAACTACACTGGGTTGGTATTTCAGTTGCTTGATTGCCTCTTGAACTCGAATACGATTTTTTTCTTTAACCGTGGGGAATTTATTTATAACGCGGGAGACAGTGGTAATGGATACCTTCGCCAGGCGGGCAACATCCTCTATGGAAATAGTTTTGGAAGGTGTTTTTTTGATGCGAACCATTTAATATAAAGACAAACTTATCTTACTGTATCGCCTGAAATTATAGGCAGGTATTCTTTCTTTATATCGCAGGCAGCAATATCTCTGCGGGCCTGGATTACTTCTATAGTAGCAATAACTCTATCTCCTCTATATACCTGCAAGGTATCACCTATTTTTATACCCACCTCTGTGCCTAAATCAATAACCACAAAATTATTATCTCTATCCAAAGACAGGACCTTGCCTGCCGTAGCTAGAGGCGTGACAGCGGTCTTTTGGGGTGATATCTCTGATTGAGGACGCACTACTATCGGCGGCAGCTCTATATATTCTCTTTTGGGGCCTGACATATCCGGGGCATTTTCGCTGCTACCAATAGCGCCTAATTGTTGTTTGAGTTCGCCTATATTGGACAACCTGTCTTCTAAGAGCGAGGCCATCTCATTGAACCTACGCTCAAGATTTGACTTTTCTTCTTGTAGTTTTACAAATTTCTCTTCTAAGCCGACCTTGTGGCTGCTAAGGCTCTTCACTTGTCGTCTTAAGAGGGCATTTTCATTTTTTACCAGCTTTAGGTAATCCCGGAGTTGACGTTTTGTATTCTTTTCTAAAGCAAGTTCCGATGCCACGCTATCCGTTGACTTTTGGTTATATTCGAGTTGTTGCTCCAAGGTTTGTTTTTCACCGGCCATATTCTTTAAATCAGAATCTAAAATGCCCTTTTCTCGCATAAGCTCTTCATTTTTTACCTGCGCCATCTTTAATTCATTACGTATCTTCTCTAACTGAAACCCCAAGTCTGTCTTTGCTTTTAATATTCCTGCCCAGTAAGTATCTTCTTTAACAAGGCCGGGCTCTTTCGTTCCTTCCTTGCCCAGTGTTTCAAATTTGTCTTTGTATTTTACCAATAACTCTTCCCTCTCTTTTGCCAGTGCATCGTATTTTTTCTGAATATCATCTTTTTCATCCTGAAGCCCTTGTTTTTCTTTAGAAATCCTTTCTAGATCAGTATTCAACGTATTAACCTGCCCCTTAAGTCGCTGATTATCCGCAAGGGCAGTTTCTATTTTTTCATTCAGTAATTCATTCTCATTTTTTAAATTGTTCCTTTCTCTTTCAATGTTATTTTTAATAGCGTTGATCTGCAGATTAAAAAAAAGACTTATGGCCAATATAGCCATAAGTCCTATAATTACAAATTTTATCTTCTTATCCATTATCCGTCTTTACCAGGTCTGGGCAAATAACCTCTGCATAATTAGGCTTGCAGCACCCAGCGCTACTGCATTTTCCCTTAAACCAGAATATACAATTTTTAAGTCCTCGGTTACCTCCCTAAAAGCCCACTCTCTTACAGTTGAGCTTAACTTATTTAAAAATTCCTCGCCTGCTTCCTCTAATCCGCCGCCGATCACCACTACCTCAGGATTAAGCAGATTTACCAGATATGCAATCTTTATACCTAATCTCTTAGCCGCCATATCCAAGGCCACAGAGGCAACGGGAATCTTGGCCCTGGCAGCAATAAAAACACTCTTTAGGTCAACATTATCCAGATTAGCCGAAGTTAATTTAAAGAATTTTTCGGCACTATCTTTATCCTTAGCCAACATACTCTTTATATCATCAACGACCCCCAAATCCATCTCCCAACGTTTAAGGAAACAGCCGCCTGCCATGGCACAATTAAAAAGGTCCTCTTCTTTATAATTATAAATGGATACCTCGCCGGCATAACCATTTGTACCTGTATAAATCTCGCCATTAATCATTATGCCGCAGCCTACGCCTGAGAACATATAGATAACGTTTTTAAGGTTGCGTTCTAACCCTAACCACTGCTCGCCAAAACAGGCTGCCGTGGCATCATTCTCTATCAACGTAGGTAAATTAAATTCTCTCTCAATTAAATCCTTTAAAGGAATATCTACAGAAGCATAGGTATAATAGTGGTCCATCTTCTGCGGCCAATGTATAGAGCCGTCTTTCTTATTGATAAGCCCTGCAATTCCTACACCCACGCCTTTTATGTTTGCGCTGTATTCCTTTGAACGTCTGAGAATCTCGCGCGTAATCTCTAACAAACATTCGGTAATCTCTTTAACCGAAGCACGAGGCCTTACAATTTGGGTTTTAGTGACGATGTTGCCTTTTAAATCCACTAAAAGACCTACCATATTCATCAGGTTTAAGCCTGCGCCAATGATATATCCGCCCTCTGGATTTAAATCTAAGAGCACCGGTCTTCTTCCGCCCTCGGATATATCCAGTTCTCTCTCCTGCACCAGATTATGTTTTATGAAATCGTCGAGGTAATTGGAGATAGTAACCACATTTAGGCCCATCTCCTTAGAAATATCCGGCCGGCTGATAGGGCCTTGTCTTCTTAAAATCTCCAGAATCTGGATATTGCGTTTTTCTTTTTCCGTAAGTTCCTCTCTTTGAATCTCTAAAGGCCGCATTGTTCTTGCTTTTCTTTCTGGCTACAAAAATTATTGGCTAACCTTAAAAGCAAAAAAACTTTTATTTGCTTAATTTATACTACTAACTATGATATAAGTCAAGCGTTTTTAAAGGATTAGTATACATCCACCAAATCGATATTTCTATCAACTACACCCGAGGCAGAGATTACTATTAGATTTATTTCTTTGGTGCCAGGATGTATATAGGTGGTATTAAAGGCTGATTCATCAAGAGACGGCTTGGCTGTTCCTATATGACCGGACCAGAGATACTGTAATTCTACTTGCAGGCAGCCGGACTGCTCAATATAAGGCAGGGAATTAATATCTATCGCCTGATCCTTCTTTGCTCTATATATAGAAGATTTTAAATCTATTTTGGTCATATCAAAATTTGCATATTCTTCTTTTAAGGAAGCGTCTAAGAATGTCTTAAGGTTGTATTCTATGGGTTTTACTTGCTCTATCTCTTTTATTCTTTCTTTTGCCAACGTTACAGTCTCAGGAAAACCATCTCCTGCCTTCTCCAACAATTTATTATAATATTCTCCTGCCTTTACATTGTCTTCTCCCCATTGACTTAGCAGGCCTAATTGATATAAACTGGATATCACCTGAGCACTTAGATTTTCTTTTTGCGCCAGTTTTTCAAAATAACTCTTGCCAGTATTTATATTACGTAATATATAGGTTGAGATAATCCCGATTTTATAATTTGCCTCATCAATGTAAGCACTATTGAGATAACGCCCAACAAAATAGCTATATAAATCCTTGGCTGCTGGATAATCCTTTGTCTTCTCTAAGTTAAAGGCGCGCAAATACAAAAGTCGCTCATCAAAAATATCTTTTGTGCCTACTTCTTCTATCTTTTTAAATATCTTTTCAGCATAAAAAGTATCCTTTGGGCCTTGGTCTTTATAGGAAAATTGCTTGGCGATATCCATTAAAATCGGGATTAATTTTTCTTTAGCTATAGACTTAACAGTCCTATCCACATAAACATCATAAAGAGCCTCTGCCAATTCCAGATTCCCTTCTTTATAAAAACCCAAAGCGCTCTCCTTTAATTTATCATCAGTGATACCGGAAGTAATGATTTTATTTACATAAATTTTGTATAATTCTTTGGATTTTACTTTTTCACCATAAACTAAAAGTTTCTCCGCAACTTCTTTTACGGGTTGATAGTCTTGGGCTGTTTTTACATATTCTGAAATAGAATTCATAAGATCCGATAATGCTTGGTTCTCAAAAACATCCTGCTGGTCCCGATGGAACTGCCAGAGGATAAGTCGGGCGTAAATATGAAGTTTGTCTGTAAAAGGATTAGAACCAATTGCCTTCTGCGCTTGCTCGGTTATCTCCTGGCGATAGGTATTGCCGTTGGAAAAATACTCATCCCAGTTTTGTTTCTCTTCTAAATATTTAAGCTGCTGATAACGGCTAAGTGCAATATAGTAATTAACTTGAGGCTCTAATTCTTTCTTCTGTTTAACCAGGGAATTTAAGAATTCTACAAACTCACTATATTTGTTCTCATTAAAATATAAACCTGTCAAATCTTGGAAAGCCAGATTCAATTCCTCTTTGGTCTTGGCTTCCATAATCTGTTTAGTCAATGCAACTAGCTTATTGCTATCTTGAGCGAATGATTCGTAATTCGTAAACCGTAATTCGTAAATCGTAATAAATAGTAAAAATAAAAAGATGGTTAAAATTTTTGATTTTTGATTTTTCATTTTGCCTTTTTGGTTTTAGGTTTTAAGTTTTTAGTGGGGTTTTTCCAGAATTCTCGTAAAACATAATATGCTTTGCGAGGAATACGTTTATCTATGCCGAATTCCTGTTCTTTAGATATTGCCACAATACCAAACCACTCCTCATTCATATTTTTATTGCCCTTTGCCTTTATATCAAAATAATAACTGCCATTAGACCAGTTCGAGTCTGTATCGTGCACCTTCCAGCTTTCGGGATCATTCTCATTATGCTTCCACCACTCATCCGTCCATTCAAATATAGTAGCGCCCAGACAATTACCAATACCTTCTTTATTATTAGCTAAATTCTCATAAATCTGGCGCCACTGTGATTCCAAAAAGAAGGCTTGCATATTTTGGTCTTCTGTGTCCTTATAAGCATCGTAACTATCCGCCCCGAATTCAGTTAATACAATGGGCTTATCAAAGGTGGCCTTAAGAGACCTAAAAAGATTGCCGAAGGTCTTACCCCGGTAAATAATACAGGCGACTAAATCCACCTCGGGACAACTCTTTGCTGCTATTTCCAAACCGATTAATTCTCCATTACCCAAGGCCACGGGGTGGTTGGAGTCTATACTATGTATCTGTTTGGCCAACTCATTAATAAAAGAATAATAGATGTTGTAGCGCATATTTTTTCGTTTTATCGGATCAGGCTCTTTATCTATCTCTTCATTTGACCAGGGATTTACCATGCCTAAACAAGAATAATTATTTTCATTACCTAAAACCCAAAAAAGAATTCCCGGTTCATCTTTATAGGTATTTATCATATCCGAGACTTCTTTTTTTATTCTATCTTGAAAATCCTTATCTCCATAAAAAGGGCAGGGATATTCCCAGAACCCCAGCCAGTGCCCTATAATTGTGCGAATACCATAGAGTTCATATAAATCTCTAATCACTTTTTTTACGCTTTCCGGATTTTGACCGGGTTGATAAAATCTTACCGTATTTATACCCATTGCCTGCATAAGTTTTCCGTCTACTATCCAAGGCTTATTAGGATCAGACCACCAATCGTATTCGTGATTCTGGCCGATAGGTATGGGATTGTAACAGACACCTTTTACAATGTAGGGCTTGCGGTCTACTATCAGACGATAATGGCCGTTCTTAAGCTTCTGGATATAAACCGCGGGTTTAGGCCTTTGAGCCATACCCAAAAGAAAAGCCACAAGCCACAAGCCACAAGCCACAAGCAAAAGGGATTTAACCTTTTTGGCCTGTAGCCTGTAGCCTGTAGCCTGTAGCCTGTAGCGTTTTATTTTATTCAAACTTAATCTCATCCAGATAGAACGTTGCACCTTCAGGATTAACATCCACATTAGTTGCCCAGCAGAAACCACCGATGACATAGGACATATCCTTGCCTTTTAAATCAATGCTGTATTGCGTCCATTCCTTATTAAGGATAACCGGACCAATGCTGGCTGAATCAGAATCAGAATATTCGCCCATAATTCCGCCGACCTTAAACTCCTCTATTCTCTCTCCACCCTTTGCGCCTCTTGCCCAGAAGGTAAGTTTAGTGGCTTTGGAAAGGTCAAAACCGGCATCAACTGTTCCCCAGTTATTCGCAGTATTCTGCCAATATATACCTGCCCAACGCGCACCCTGAGCACCCTGACCTGTATATACAATCTTTACACAGGTATCACCTAAATAGGGGTCTTCTTTGGATGTGCCGTCATATTTTATGTCGCCGTAATCACCCATCCAGCCAGAAGGAATATAGTGATTATTGATGGAGCGGCTATCGGCAAAGACATAAAATGGCATCTCCTCGGATTTTTTTACTGCGGGTTTTAGAGTGAGATCAGCCGCAAATTTTATATCGTCCAGATAAAATGTTGCACCTTCGGGATTAAGGTCGGTTGTGGTTACCCAGCAGAAACCGCCACTGATATAGGAAAGGTCTTTCCCAGCAAGATTAATGGTATATTCTTTCCAGGCATCAGTGAGTTCAATGGGTCCAAACTCTACGTCTGCAGAATCTGGATACGTTCCTTTTATGCCGCCCACCTTAAACTTCTGGATTACCTCACCACCTTTTGCGCCTCTTGCCCAGAAGGTAAGTTTGGTCATTCCCGTGAGGTCAAAGCCACCCTTCTTTGAACCCCAGTTATTGGCGGGATTCTGCCAATATACTCCTGCCCAACCTTGGCCTTGAGATTTTTTACCAGAATAGACAAACTGCATATTGGTTGTGCCGGAATGGGGATTATCCGCAGACTGGTCGTTTAATTTGATGTCGCCGTAATCACCCATCCAGCCAGAAGGAATATAGTGATTCTCTCTGGCATTCTTGTCTTTATAAATCCCGAATTCTTTGGGTTGAGGTTTTTCTGCCACCTTAGTTGCCTGCTCTTGGGCAAAGACATAAGGAGTAATTGCTACAACGGCTGCTGTCAAAAGCATTAATAATTTTTTCATCTTTTACACCTCCCTTTCAGTTTTAAGTTTTAAGTTGTAAGTTGTAAGTTGTAAGTTGTAAGTTTCTACCTGCGCCCTCCCTTCTACCTCCACATCTTTTTATACATATAATATGATTGGCGTAATTGTCGCAAATATGGACTTAATTTTCCGTTACCCTGACCGCAAACACCTAACCATTCTTCGTGCATATAACCATCCGGAAAGGGTCCGGCAAATAAACCTTTGGTATCATGTATAAAGGGTTCATAAGCCTTCCACCACTCATCCAACCATTCAAAAACTACTCCGCCTAGAGAATTTCCTGCTCCTTCTCTAAACGCCATATTAGACTGAATATCCTCCCAGGAACCGCGATGGTATTCTGCCTGCAGATATTCTGCTTCCTCTTTGGTCTTGCCCGCAGCATAAGCCGGACAGCCAAATTCAGTGATAAAAACCGGTATGCCTGCCTCTTCTTTTACCTGCTGCCAAAGATACCCAAATCCATAATCGCCTCTATAAGCATTGGTACCAAATATATCTATGTCCGGGCAATTCTTGCCGAATTTATCCAGAAATAAGGTGTCTCCGCTACATATCGCTACAGGATGTTGGGGGTCTATAGCCTTGATTTGCTTGGCTACCTCATTGGCAAATTTAAAAAATGCATCCGGCTCTTTATTGGCATTGCAGGCAAAGCCATAGACATTTTCATTACCCAGAAGCCAGAATAATATAAATGGCTCATCCTTAAATTCTAGAACCATCTTGGTTACTGATTCCATCATATTCTTTTTGTGTTGTGCATTATTATAATCTGTGCCCGGATACCAAGGTGCGCCTGAACCCAATGCGTATTTACCTAAGAAATCACCCATGATTATCCTTATCCCATATTTATTATATAAATCACGTAGGAGCACTTTATTGACTTTAAAAGGTTGATGATAAAGCCGTATAGCATTAACACCCATATATTTCATTAACTTAAAATCGCCTACAGCCGGCTCATTTTTATCCTGTAGATTATTACTATTTTTATCTACAAAAGAATCGTAGGGCCCGTCGATTTTGTCATTGTGATTAAAATCGTTTTCCATCCAATTAGTCTGTGTTCCCTCATCAGGAGATTCACCTATCTTTGTCGGCGAATAGGTAATCGCCTTAATCAGGAAAGGTTTATTATCTACAAGCATTTGCCAGTCACCCGTCTCATATTGAACTAAGCGCACTTTACCTTTACCCAGACGTCTTTTTATGCTCAATAAATCTTTAGAAGGTTTGGATTTTAATTTTTCTAAAAGATTTGCTTTTATAAGCCTTCCGGGATTTGCAATGACAATATCATTGGCAAGATCGTTATCGTAACCGTTAATAACGCGTATATCTGCATCCACTAAACGGTATCCTAATTGCGGATTTCGGCGCAAAATAAATTTTATCTTGGAGATTGCAGCTTGAGCCACATACCAGGGTGTATGCCAATATGTCCAGCCATAACTGCTGGGAAAATGTACCACAATAGCGTAATAACATTTAAGCGCATGTTTTATAAGGCCGGATTTTTCTAAGAGCAAGCCGGTATAATATAATTTTACTCCCTGCGGCTCAGGGGCCAGAGCCCATTTTAAAAAAGCAGCTTCTAAATCTGCGGAGTTTACAAAGTCCCAATGCGAACCTTCTGAGCGCTTTTCTTTTTGGACAATTTTAAATTCCGGGTCCCACCTGATAGAGGTAGTATTAGGGTATATCCCTTCACCCACTGCCTGACTTAGCCCCTCCTGATCTTTGACAACATATTGGTAGTCTTTAGTTCCCACATTTTTAAACTCTCCGTATTTTGTATAATCTATAAAATCCTCTTTACCCGGATCATACAAAACTATCTTTGTGGGAAGTTGGCTGACTTGAATCTTTTTAGTTTCCTGTGGCTCAACGCCAGGGCAAGGCAAAGGAGTGAGGGTTTCTTTAGGATTTAGTTTGACTACGCTTTCTTTGGCAGCTAAAGCCACCTTCCAGTACCAACCGCGCGGATCCCAAGCCTGCGCATAACAGTATTGATACATAACTACCTTAAAAGCCTTTATCGCTTCTGCAAACTTTGCCTGATCCCGATAACACTCCCCTTGGATAAAATAAGCAGTGCCGACATCATTTAAAACTGCTACTTGCTCAATTTCATTTTTATTTTTGGGAAACGCCTTCAAAGACGCCTCTTGCCTATCTGCTTCGTCTTTATATAAATCAATGAGCTGCTGGGTATATTGCAAGGTGAGCTTGTAGTGTTCTTCATCTTTTATTCCATGCACTTCCCAAGCCTTGACAATTAGCTCGCCAGATGTGGGCTTCTCTTGAGAGTAGGTAGTAGGTAGTAGGTAGTAGGTAGTAAATACTAACACAAGAACACAAGAACACAAGAACACAAGAAGCTTTTTCATCCTACAATCGCTCCGGCAGTAACGCCTTTGACAATATACTTCTGCATCAATAAATACACTATTATTATAGGTAAAGCAGTAATGGTCAGGCCGGCCATTAAAAGCGGATAATTGGTAACAAATTCTCCCTGAAATGTCTGCAAAGCCACCTGCAACGGCATAAAATGCTTTGAGTCAAAAATAATCAAAGCCAGGATATATTCGTTCCAGACATTAAGCGCATTAAAAACTACTACCACTGCTAATACCGGTTTTGCCAAAGGCAGAGCCACATTCCACCAGATACCTAATTTGGAACAGCCGTCAATTCTGGCTGCATCCTCTAATTCCTTGGGCATCTTATCAAAAAAGGTCTTTAAAAGAAAAATGCTTGTGGAGAGGCCCACATTTATCATACACAAGATATAACCTACAGGAGTATTTCTTAAATGGAGTTTATTTAGTAAAACATATAAAGCCACAAAGCTTCCCGGAACAGGTATCATCATTGCCGCCATAAACATAATAAACAAAATATTTCTTCCCGGAAAGCGAAGCCGCGAGAAAGCATAGGCAGCAAGCGACGCCACGATAACTATGCCTATAACAACGCAGGCAGTATAGAATATGCTATTTAAGAAATACCTGCCAAACCCGCCCTGTATCCAGGCCAGATAATAATTCTCAAGATGAAACTTTGCCGGTATAAGCGACAAATCCTTAAATATCGTCTCCTGGGTCTTAAAGCTTGAGGAGAGCATCCATAACAAAGGGTATAAACAGGTGACAGCTACTGAAATAAGAAATGCGTGAATGAGCAGGTTTATAATTACTCCCTTTGTCTTATAATAAATGTTTGTCTTCATGTATTATTGGATTTGTCGAGCCCTTCTGGAAAAACGATATTGTATAAAGGAAATTACTACTAAAATCACACCAAAACTAATACCCTGCGCACAGGCATAACCAAAACGGGATGAGCCGCGCATAGAGGCTAGGATTCTTAAAACCGGAACCGAGGTATGCCCGGCTAATTCTGACTGCACCAAAGAAATAATCAAAACAAAGGCCTGCATTGTGCCTAATACCGTAAGAATCGCAACTAACACAATGACCGGTATCATCAAGGGTATAGTAATCTTTCTAAATAACTGCCAGGCATTTGCTCCGTCCACGTGCGCAGCTTCATAAAGCTCACGCGGTATGGTCTGTAAGCCTGCCAAAAATATCAAAAATCCCCAGCCAAAACCTTTCCAGGAATGCACAAGCGCAACTGTGGTAAGCGCGGTCTTAGGGTCGGAAATCCAGCTATGCACCAATTGGGGAAGGCCTATATTTATCAAGGTGCGGTTAATTATGTTGGCGCCGTCAATATCGTTGATGATAAAACGCCAGGCCATACCCACGACTATCTCGGATAAAACCGGAGGAATAAAAAAGATGACACGATAGAAATTCTTCAGCCGGATCTCGCGGTCACAGGCCCAGGCCAAAAGAAAGGCCAAAGCATTCTGAAGAGTAAGCGCAATCAGTGTAATATACCCGGCATTCCGCATCGCCTGCCACCAGCTGGGATCCTGAAAAATTATCTCTTTAAAATTCCCCAAACCCACAAAGACCTTAGTAGGAAGGATGCCATCCCAGTCATAAAGCCCTAACTGAAAAACCCAGATAAAAGGAATGATATAAAATATAGTAAATATCGTTACTGCCGGAAGAACAAATATATAGTTCTCTAAGGTAGATTTGATTTTCATCGACGTCTCTTAGCTAACTCCCGTTCTTTAATCTTCTGCGCTTCTGCTGCAACCTGCTGCGGCGTCTTTTCTCCGATAATAATTGATTGTATTCCTTTATCAAATGCCTCAATAACCGCAGGAAACTCCGAGACTCCCCAGATATTCGGGTGCGTGGTCAATTCCATATCATCGGCAAACTGCGCTAAAATATTAGGTATTTTGCTTAGGCTATCTTTATTGGCGGGTAAGTTATTTGTGCCTTGAGCTAAATATGCCTGTTGCTCTTTATCCGTAAGCCAGTTAAGAAATTTAACTGCCTCTTCCTTATTCTTAGAGCGCGCATTGACCATAAAAGACGAACCCGCGCCGCCCCAGATTCTCATCGGATATTTATCGGAAGCCTGCGGCGGTAACATTGCCGCATAATTTAAGCTGGGATTCATCGCCTTATAGACATTGACGCACCAAGAACCATTAAAGGCAAACACTGCTTTGTTATTAGCAAAGAGTTGCTCAGCAGTTTTATTAACCATAGTTATAATTCCTGAGGATAATACTCCGGCTTCCTGCATCTCTTTAAAAAGACTAAATACCCTAATCCAGTCAGGGTCAGTATAAGGAACCTCTCCCCTAATAGTTGCCAAGACTTTATCTTGGCCCATAATATTGAAAGCATAATTATTGGCAAGACAGTCAATCATCCAAAGCTCGCCCCAACCCGAAACCAGGCCTTGCATATTAGCAGACTTTATCTTCTTACCTATATCTAATAATTCTGCGAAAGTTGCTGGTGGTCGGTTAGGATTAAGTCCTAATTCTTTAAATAAATCCTTATTATAAACCATCTGTATGGTCATAATATCTATGGGCACACCGTAGATGCCGGCTTTTACCGTGTAACTATTTCCCTCCAAGAATTCATTCACCGCTAACGCCTTACTGAAAAATCTATTTCCCCAATAGTTATCATTTTCTTGCATATAGGAAGTTAAATCTAATATATGGCCTGCTTTGATAAAGGAGGCAAAGTCCCTCTTTTCGCCTAATATGCCGAAGATATCCGGAAGGTTAATGCCCTGTGCTGCCGCGCGTACCTTTTGGGTATAGGCATCAGAAGGGGCATAGAGGTCAAAATTTACTTTTACTGCGGTTTTAGCTTCATATCTGGCAGTCAACTCTTGAAAGGCTGCCTGCCTATCCGTCATCCAGTGCCAGACAGTCAAAGTAGTGGTTGCCTTGCCTGTTGGCTTAGGACAGCAACCGCTCATTAGAATAACAAATGCTAAAGTCCAGACACAAAGACACAAAGACACCTCTCGACTTCGCTCGGGGTGAGCAAAGGCACAAGGTTTTAGTTTTGGGATTTGGGATTCTGCCAATCTAGCTCTCCTTTCCTGCCAATATATATAGTAGAGTTACATTCTATGCTATGTTAACCCTTAAATAGAGGTTAAATTTAGCATAAGTTTATAAAGCGGTCAAGGGTTTTTATGACATTAAACACGTCTGCCCGCCCGCCATACCCTTCCTAAATCCATAAGCCCAGCCTTGCCCAACTTTACTCCTACGCGTTTCTTTGCGGTATCAGCCAAACTCCCAGACCATATCACTTCTGCGCGCGTGTACAAAGGCGCATGATGGTCAGGTATATACAACCACATTTCTAATGGCGTATGAGCAGTTAAATTTTCCTTGGTTACCAGACCCAGGCCATTGGCGCTTATATCTACTGCTTCTGCCCTGCCTTCCTTGCCACTGGTGGGGTCTAAAAACCTTAAGGGAAAGTTTATATTTTTGCGTTCAAAAACTCTGCGGTCTTCCATTTCAATTTTTCCTTTCCCGTGGCTTTCCGTGGCTTCACAAAAATATTTTAACACGAATTTTTAATTTCCGAAACAAATTTACATCTGATTACAAAAAATGCCCTCTCTTTTGTTGAGAGGGCATTTTTGAAAGCTTGACTCCTTTCGGATTTTTCATTTCAGTAAAACCGTTTACACATCAATCATACATTCTCTATATAATATATCTTCTTATTATACAGCCAAATATTCTTTTTTATAGACGACCTTAGATTTGATCGCGGGTCGCTTCATAAACTGTTTGAGCTTGGGCTATTTCCTCACTTACCCTTACCAACGGCACTGTGGAAATCTGAGAAGTAAGATCACTTAGCTGCACTAAATCCTCAAATGATATCTGACCACTTTCGCTGTAACTCTTGATTAACTCTTGATAAGGTGGCTTGACAACGGACTCCTGATCCTGAAAGATTCCTGCAATGGCACGGGCAATGACCAGAGGCATAGTATTTAAGCTTGCCTCTTTTGTATTGGGAGTCTTGACGTTTATTAACTTAAAACCTTGCTCTTGTAATTTAAGGATATCGATGTTCTCCAGGTCGCCAGGAGAATTAATTAAAGCAATCCGGTCTTTTTCAATATCAGCCAACTGAGCCAATACACCATTCAATCCTTGCGAACTCATAATATCGGCTACTCCTCCGACGCCCATAGCCTTTAACTGATTCACTATAGCCTCATCCTGTGCCCACACAGCAATCTTAAGGCCGGTTTCAGCTTCTCTTATTTTTCTCAGTGCAGCTATGGTTCCGGCATTCTCAAGTATCGTATTTGCACCGATAACCAGAGCGCCTTTGGAATCCGCCAAATTCGTAAGCGCCTTCACCACATTATCATATCCTCCAGAAAGTTCTCTATAAACTCTTGTATCCACCGTCTGAATAAATCCATTGGCATCCTGAACTATAGGTATTTTGTTTCTTTCGGCAGCATTAGTTAAGACCCGACGAGGAATTTTTAAGGCATTTTCTTTTGACCTATCGCTTATGTTAACATAAGGGTTGCCTGGATCCATGGCTAAGTCATAATATAAAAATCTCTCATTGTTCTCAACTAAAAAGTTAATGCCCAGGCCAATAAATTCGTTTATCAATAACACATTAGATGGGATGGCTATCTCCATACCTACCATAAAGCCATCCTCTCCTGGCACCAATCCTTCCTTCTTTATAATTTCCATAGCTGTTTTTACTTCATCTAAGGTTCTGACTAAATTCAATCTTATACCTATATTCTTACGGCCAGAATCCTCTCTTGCCTTCTTTATCCCTTCCAATTGCCAGCGAAAGAATTCCTGATACTCAGGGTCAGTTACTCTAGCTAAGCCATTAAAACCTAACTGTGGGTTTTCATCAAACGGCTCGTATTCCTGACCTCCCATTAATGATTCATATTCAATCTTATCCAAATCATCAGTTGTATAAATAACAGGGATATCTTTGGGCGTGGCTTGAATTCGCTGCATCATTGCCGAATAAACTCTATCCATTACATAATCATGTGCAGTCTTTCCTCCTAATCGGCGTGCTAATTCTATCTTTAAATTCTCATCTGTAATTTCTCCTCTTTCATATCTCAAGAGAATCTGAGGGTGTATATCGCCAGTTGTAATTATCCCATTGGCATCTACAAAACTGGATATAATGCGTTGGGGATTGCCGTCTTTCTTGGGAACCCCCCATCCAGCAACAGTAGGATCAAACTTTTGACCTTCTAACTTTTTTTCTTGTTGGGCAACTACACTAACTACGTTCTTATATACCTCACCGACGACGCTGATAGAATCTATACCTGCCCCCACCAAAAATGCAGCAAACTTAGGGTCGCTGGAAGGCCTTTGCCCGCATAATCCAGAGGTTACTCCTGACAGCCTTGCCTGTTTGATAACTATTTCTAAACCCCTCTTTACTGCAGGATTAGCCTCATCAAAAACTGTTTTCATCTTTTCGTTATCTCTACCTAAACCCAAAGTAAACTGCGTCATGTCGTTTGAACCGATAGACATAAAGTCAACATAGGGATAAAACTCTGCTGCCTGAAAGATGTTGGAGGGAACTTCTACCATCATACCGATCTGGAAGCCATCCTTACCTCTAACCAAGCCGTGTTTGGCAAATAAGCCCACAGCATCTTTGAGCTCCTCAGGAGTTCTTACCACCGGAAACATTACATCTATATTCTTCTGCAACTGGCGTGCCTTTTTAATGGCCTCAATCTCTAACTCAAAGGCGCGCCTATAAGCCTCAGAAAGCATACGGTTAATACCGCGATAACCCATCATGGGATTTCTCTCATCCGGCTCAAATTTAGGACCACCGATTTGATTTCTGTATTCGTTGGTTTTAAAATCAGTGGTGCGGAATTTCACTCTCTGTCCTTCTCCTCTAGCTACCGAGCCAGCAATAAGTGCAATGGTATTAGCAAGTTTATCCTTAAAGAATTCCTCAAAGCTCGGATAACCTTCTATGGTATCTTCTATAGCTTGCCTTAATTCCTCATCATCCATAATATTTTCTTTTATCCATCTTCTCTGTTCTTCGTCTAAATTAGGGTCTTTATACATATCATAAGCTAGGCCAGCTAAAGGATGCACCAATATCTCAGTGGTATCAGCAAACTCTTTACGCAGAAGTCCTACGCCATAATTCGCAGAGTATTCAGAAAATCCCCACATCCGCATTGCCAGAAGTGGACTGGCGATAATAACCCCGATTTTGGTTTTGGTTACCGGTAAATCCGGAATATGGACGTTATCCCTAAGCTCTACTATTTTAAGTGTTCCAGCATAAACTTTTCCCCGGTTAGCATCCACAGTGATCTCTATACCTTCAGTAAGAACTTTGGTGGCTTTACTCGTTCCTACTATGCAAGGTATTCCTAACTCTCTGGCTACAATAGCAGCATGACAGGTAGGCCCGCCTTCATCAGTAACAATAGCTCCTGCCCTTTTCATTGCGGGAACCATATCGGGCCTGGTCATGGTGGTTACTAAAATATCTCCTGGTTTAACCCTGTTTAACCCTTTGGCTAATTCAGTTCCTTCTTTTGTCGCATCTACAATAATTACCTTGCCTTTCGCTGCCCTAGAACCGCTTATACCACTCAGCAAAACCGTCGCACTCTGGGTTAATTCTTCAGGTACAACCATGTTCTCCATTCTAACCGTATGTGGATTTTCTTGTTTCCATTTTCTCCAGATTGTCTCTGCTCTTGCCTGAAGTATCCAGAGCTTACCTTTAGCATCAATGCCCCATTCTATATCCATATAATCGCCGTAATAGTTATGGATAGCCTCGACAGCTCTGGCCACTTGAATTACTTGTCTATCAGTGAGACTGAATTTGTGCTGCTCAGCATAACTGGTCTCCACTAACTCTGTTCCCTCTTTAGCTGCTAAAGCCAATTCTTTCTTATAGACTACTTTATTTCGTTTTTTACCAAAGTCTCTGCGATAAATCCTTAATCTTCCAGAGCTATCTTCTGCCAATATATATGAGTCAGGATTCGCTGCTCCACTTACAATGCCTTCTCCTAATCCCCAAGCAGCATCTATAGCTATAGAAGGAAAACCCGTGTCGGTGTGCACGCTAAAGGCAGTGCCGGCAACCTGGCTTTCTACCATCTGCTGTAGAATTACGCTAATATAGGCTGTGCTGTGGTCAATCTTTTGCTCATGGCGGTAGAAAATCGCCCGGTCAGTGAATAAAGAGGCCCAGTTTCTTTTTACTGCGTCCAGAACTACGTCTGCTCCGCGCATATTTAAATAAGTATCCTGCTGCCCGGCAAAAGAAGCATCAGGAAGGTCTTCAGCAGTAGCAGAACTGCGCACAGCCACAGCTAAATCTTTTATTCCTGCCTTATCGCAGAGTCGTTGATACCATTGCCTTATCTCGGTCTCTACTTCTTTTGGCATGTTGGCAGAAGCTATTGCCTTACGGATATCTTCACCGGCTAAAGCGAGCTCCTCTGAATTATTGTAATCAAGGCCCCTAAGTCTATCCTCAATAAATTGTCTTAGAGTAAGTGTAGTTTTTTCGCCCTTTTCTTCTATTTCCACAGTTCCTCTATCTATATGTAACTGAAATGCCTTAGTAGTTATGGCCACGCCTAGAGGAACCGAAATACCCCTTACCTTCTGTAACTCGCCTAAATTAGCACCTTTGCCTCCGGCAATAGGCACATCCTCTTTACCAATCTCACTAAACTCTACTATGAGCCGCTCGCTTAGATCATCTGTGTTATTACTATCTGCGCCAGTGCCAGGATTTTTAAGGTCGCGTCCAATGTCATCTCCTGTTGCCGTATTGCTGGCTGCCTGTGGCCTCAAACTATCTGAAGCGATTGCGCTTGAGGAATAACCACTTAAAGGGATGCCAGTAAAGATAAAATTAGCAATAACAATAAAAGCTATCACCCTTACCAATAAACTTCTCTTAAAAAATTGTGTTACCATTTCATCCTCCTGTTTTGTAAATGGTTATCTATTCTTCCTCGTTTATGGCTTCCTCCAGGCGGTTCTTTTCCCCTTTTAAGACGGAAAAGTAGATGCTGGAGTCGCTCTTTTTAGTAATTACTGGCGCTATTACTATATAGGAATAACCTTTATCTTTTAACATCTGCGTAACGCCAGGCGTATGAAAACCACCCGTGATAAGTACGGCTAAATTCTGACCTGATTCATCCATTTTATTCACTACATTCTTGATAAAAACTTTCTCTCTTGCTTGCCCTAATTGATAAAAGCCGTCTAATGCGTTAAGATTTTCATCAATAATACCAGAGGCAGTTGGATACATCGTTAGATTATGCTTGCGGCAATTTTGAGTTAAAAAATCCATCCAGGAAGCAGTTAAAAATTTAGGTTGATTTGCCTTAAAATACTCGTAATCCTGGGGGGTTAACTCTATATTTAGGAATCTGGTGAGGATCTGTAAAGATTGGGAGATCTCGTTTAATTTTCGTTGATCGCTGTTGATAAAGCAAGCCTCTTTTATTTTCTCTTCAATTGAGTTTACTTCTTTCAAAAGGTCTGAAGCATCAATATCTTTGCTTAAGGTTATATAGGTAATATAGGAGTTGAGTTGGGAGTAGTTATGTTGGAGGTCTAATTTTTGCCCTGCAGCAGCCTGCAAAAAGGAATAATATTCTTCGGAGGTTATCTTTTGGGATTTAAATTCTTGGCTCTTATTGATGAGCTCCTTAACTGCCTTTTCATCAAGAAGGCCAGCTAAATCTTTGATAAAGGCATTGCGCTCTGATTCTGCCTGTGGGAAATCTATCTCTTTTTCTAATCGGGCAGTCTCAGAAAATGTAGTTAAATGAGGGTAATCCTCAAGATTCAAGTTTTTCTTCTGCGCCATATCTTTAAGATATTGGCAATATTGGGCTAAAGAAACTGACTTATTTTCATAGTCGGCCTCTTTTTGCTCCAGCTCTTTAAGTTCTTCAGTATAGATATAGGGCTTGAGATTCTTTATAATACTGGCTAAGCCCTCTAAATAGCGTAATCCTTCATCCTTTATAGAATCCAACTTTTCAAAAGCAGCCAGATGCGCATCATAAAGCGCCTCATCCTCTATACCGTAGAGGTCAAGATTATAGTCAGAAACGATATCTAAATATTCCTCCCCGGAAATCTTTCCCTCCTTAAGATACTTGTCTGCTACCTCTTCTCGGGCTTTCTGGTCTGAATACGCCCTTAAGAAAGATAGATTTACATTACCGCTGCCTCCTTCCACCATAATTAATTTGAGGTTATGCTCCTTGACTAAATACTCTAAAACACCCGCCATATTCTTCTGGGCTTCATAATTACAGTGGGCATCCTGGATGTGGATGATTATTCGGTCTGCATTTTGGGCGGCGCCTTTTGCTTCAAAGACCTCTTTAATCGTAGCGTACTGGAAGGGTATGCTAAAGTTTCTGGCAGATAAACTACCTAAAGCGATGCCATAAAATAAACATTGCGCTAAGAATAACGCCATCGTTCTGCCGCAAATTTTATTCCTCAATTTCTACTCCTGTTTTTCTATTCTTAAATAAAAAGGCCACGATTTTTCCTTGAACTTTTTACGTTCAATTTAAACCGTGGCCCTAGTTTTTAAATACTTTAAAAAACTCTTTAAGAAACCGTTTTCTTTCTTGCTTTATTATATGTAAGTATAACATATCAATAGGCTTTTGTCAAGTAAAAATTTTAACTTTTTCTTCTGTTAACAGGGTTAAAAATCTGGGAATCATGTCCTGAAAATGCGCGACATACCCATCAAATCTGCCTTCTCTAACTTAACTCCTACCCTATATTTATTAAACTCTAACCTCTTTGACCAGACCACTTCACCTCTGGTATAAAGCGGCTCACCCTTATCAGGAATCTTAAGCCACATCTCTAAAGGGGTCTGAGGCTTAAGTTCTTTATTGGTCACTACGCCTAAACCTTTAGCACTGAGATTATCTGTTTGGGCCTCTCCCTCGCTATTCGTATGCGGGTCGATGAATCTTAAGGGGTAGTTCACTGGAAATCGAGCAAAAATTCTTCTGTCTTGCATAGTCTCACCTCCTATCTCTATTTCTGATTCTTGCATCCTCTTCTTACTTATCTCTTGAGGGAAATATTTATAGACGAATTTATAGATTTTTTCCTTATCTTCCTCATTTATCTTGGTAATATAAAGGCCATAGAGATTAAATCTATCTATGCTCTTACGCCAAACCACCCAGGCTTCTAAACTCAAGATAAATTCATCAGCGAAGGCTATACTTAATTTTAAGAATGTCTCTTTGGGTAACTTTATCTTCAAAGAAATCTGAAGACCCTTAAAATTAATATCTTTAATGTGGCCGTGGGTAAAGGTCTGAGCACCTTCTAATTTAACCTTCACCTCTCTATTTATCTGCCAACGCGTGTTGTGTCTTCTGTCTTTCATCTTAACTTCTTATTAAATATTGCTGTCAACTACTTGACCGAGTCCTACATGTCCAGCCTGCTTCCCTATTCTAGAAGTCTCTTCTATATCACCCAAGCCCATACCTGAAACAACCCCATCAATTGCATCTTGAGGATGGCGCGGATTCTTGTTTCTTTTTTCTCCCTTCTTGAATCTCTCTAATGGTCTCCACCCACTACCTGAAGATGAAACAAATCTACGCATCGAGCGGCTTTCAAAAGGAGAGTGAGGATCAAAGCCGCTTCCGGGTGGCATTTGATTATGGTATCTTAAGCCGAGCCTTCTTATTTCACCCAGTGCCTGATTAGCGAGCTCCTCTGCGGGACATTCCCAGGCAAAACCCAAAAGCAACCCAAATAACATCCTTGCGCTAATATGCCTTCTCTGATAAAGCCCGACTAGGTGTCCAATATAAAACTTAGAGGCCCTATTCAATTTTAAAGGATAGCGTCTTGGCTTAAGCGCGCCTACGCCGCCTTTTGCTGACCGTCGAGCCGCCCATCTTTCTATTCCAAAAAATTTACCGAACGCTAGCTTTGCACCTATACCTCTATCTCCATTCACTAATATTAATCTCACCCGTGTCCCCGGTTCTAATCGTCGGTGAGTATATAGCCCAGCGACAAATCTCTCCATATACACCTTAAGGCCATCCTTGTAGCCATAAATATCCTTTAATATACCGGCGCGGTAAACATCCAAACTAACCTCCCAATCTATATCTTCTTCCTGCGACTCCCTTACATTGATTATTGACTCCAATATGATTAATCTTTTCATTGATATTGTTGCTCTTTTTATCGCTTCATAGCGTTGGAAAATTAAAACATTAGCCCTGAGTCTAAATGCTCGGATTAGCTCTGGGTCTATTCTTCTTTTTGCAAAATCACCAATCTGCCATTCTACATCCTCTAACACTCTTAATTCGTTATCAGTGTAAGCATCGGGATCAAAAGAAGAATATACAATTACTTGTCTTTCGGTAAGTAGATATGCTAACCGGCCAGCCTCTCTATCAATCAACCTTCTTTCCTTACCGGAAAGTTGCTTTCCTATTCTCTGCTTTACCTGGCCTGCCCTCGAAAGATCTGACTCATCTGGTAACGTAGTAAAATTATCATCCTTCCCTGAGCCGCCAGCCATAGGCGGAATGGCGTCGTCTTTCCCATCTGGTTCTTGTAAGATATGCGGTCTGTCCGGGCCAAAACCGCTGCGGCTCCATTCCTGTTGCCGCTTTTGTTCCTCTACTTTTGTCGCGGCTTTTCCGCTCTCCAGTCTAGCCATCAAAACTCCCAGGGTATCTTTGTTTAGAGATGACTTCAGTCTGCTAGAAACGCTTTCAAACTTTAATGCTGTTTCCAACTGTGCGGGATGAGTTATAGCTAAATTAATCAGGTTTTGATATAGCACTCTGTTTTCTACTAACAGAGCTAAAATAGGAATAATGAACACTCCGGCATCTTCCCCAAGAGCCAAGGTAGTATTAAAGAATTCTCTGGCATCTGTCTTAAGAGCCAAGGCGAGCAGAACCAATTTTCCGGAATCGGTTTTCAGAAATCTTTTCTCTATTATAGATGTATCCTGATATTCCATTAATTCCTCAAGGCTTTTTTCTACCTCGTCGGGAAATAGTATGGCCGTCTCCAAAAGGCGGTTAATCGCACGATATTGAGTTGCTTCCTCTTTACTGTTTATTATCATATACAGAGCATCGCAGATAGCATACGGATCAGAAGAGAACTGTTTAAATCTCTCTCTTAAAGCTTGAGGGAAATCTTCTGTTCCCTCTACTACTATCAAAAATCCATATTTAACCAGTGCTTTTTTAATCAAGGCAAGAAGTTGCGGATCTGTTGTTGCTAAAGGTAGTCTAATTCTACGATTACGCACAATTGAATAGAATCCGTGCCTATTCACCGACAAGGGGGATATATCTTTGCCCTGCTCAACCATCCTGGCTAAGGCCTCTTCTATATCAGCTATTACTTCATACTTAATGTTGATCATCTGACCCACTTTCTTTATCCTAAATCTGTATCCTGCCTCTCTTAATGCATTAGAGGGACCTCCTGTATATGTTATTATCCTGTAAAGACCGAACCTGAAAAAATGCTCTTTGGTCATTTTGTAGGGTGGTTTATTCTCTTTATCCCAGAAAAGCTGGGCTAATAATCTGGTAAACCTAATTCTATTTTCTGGCTGTTTCCAGAATCCATTGGGCATTTTCTTTCTGGTCCAGGGTATGATTTTTAGACCAACATCCTTTATCCACTTTCTCGCAGGGTCGTTGCCGTAGTGTTTCTTTAAGCCTTCGGACATATCTGTCTCTTTAATTTCCGTGATAATTACACCGGAGTCTAATAAATCTCTCAGTGCCTTTATTCTATTTTCTTCTAATTGCCAGTCGATCTGCTCCCTTTTCTCTCCCACTCCTTTATCTTTTCTATAATTACGTTTCTTTCTAGAATTATCCTGAAAGATACCAGAACCAACATCACCCAAAAATCCTCTTTCCTGCATTGTCTTATACATAAGCAAAATACGACGCAAGTTCAATCTCTTTAATTCTTGCTCTAAATCCTTTTGCATTTCTGGCCAGAAAGTCCATCTTGCAAATCCTTTAAGTAAACTCTTTTTCATAGTGCGCTGTGTTGTTTGTAACCTATCTATATATATACCTAATGACGCTGAGATTTCTTCATTTCCTTTGCCTTCGCTCATTAACCTAAAGATATCTCTTTCTTCGCCTTCTAAGCCCTCTTCAAAAGCACTTAATACCGCGGGTAAATTTCTTAAAAACGCTCGCATTCTTTGTACTTCTTTTGTTTCTTGGATTTCTTTTTTATATTTATCGCTTGCCAAGAGAAGGACGATTAACTGCCAGTGATCTAAATACGTTGCCTTTAACTGTCTTTTTACTCTTATAATAAAACTGTTTACAAGAAACTCTGGTAGCTTAAAAAAGTCAGTAATTCTTTCATTACCTTTTCCCTCTGCAAGACATTGGATAATTTCTCTCTTAATCTCAGGAGTAATAACCGGGATGAGTTTTTCTTTTGGAGGAGAAGTTGATACTTCTGTAGGAATCTTTTTCTCTAATATTTTCTTTCTTGCCTCAGCAATTGTATTAACTGTAATCTCATTTAACTTTAACCTTCCTTTAATACTTCCTATGAGTGATTCCACCTGAAGAGGTAAAATTCCTCCGATTTCTGCGGCTATCTCTTCAGCAGATTCTCCCTTTGCTTTTAACACTCTTATCTCGTCTTCCGAGAAATGGGAAAATCTTGCTAATTCATCTTCCTGGCTTAAACTATCTTCTATGCCCCTCGGCTTTGTTACCCTTTCGCGTTTTGTTTCTTCCCGCGCAAACTCATGAAAATCTCTGAATGCATCTCGTTTTGCCTGTTCTTCGGCTCGTCTATCTTCTTCGTCTTGACCATAACCACAGTTCTGCTCGTCTAAATTTTCAGGTGCAACCCAACCACGCGGATGCCGTACTGAGGTTAAGCTGTTTTCAAATTCTTCGGTTTGAGGAATAATAGATGAAGCGGAGAATACAGAAGAAATAGTTTTTTCAAAGGCAATTGGTGCCTCATCAGGCAATTTATAAATTTGAAGATACCAACCATCCGTTTCGGGAGAGAAACAGACCGTCTGCGGATATAATGCTTTAAGTTTTGGAAAAACGTGTAACTTATAGGATAATTGTGATGCTACAAAAACAAGAGCCAGTATAGCGCTTGGTTTGGTTTCCTGCATCTTATCCTGTAATTTAGCACGGAAGACATCTCTTTCCTTGCTATACCAAGGCTCTGTGTAGAAGAAGTAAACAATATCAAGATCAGACCAAGCTATATCTAAGGCATCTGTATTACCTATGAAAATGATGTCTTTGGCAAAACCTTGCTTTTGCGCATCTTCAAAGATCTTAGTTGCTTTCTCAGAAATAAAAGCGCTCTTTTCAACAGCAGTTACTTTCATTCCATAGAGATATGCTGCCACCAACGACACCCTTAAATCACCTGCGCCAAAATCCAAAAGATGCTTACCGCTCAAATCCCCGAATCTTCTTTTTAATTCCTCAAAAAAAGCTATGCTGGTCAAAAATGGAGTAGGCGCATAAAACGTTCCATCCCAATGCGTATATGTGCGTATTTTATCGTGTTCGTTAATGAACCTTTCCAATGCTTCTAATTTGTTAAGGTCTAATAAAGGTGTGCTCTGCTCGCTACCTCCCACCCTCGCCTGCGGTTCATCTTCTTTATCGGGAGCGGGTTCTAAGTCATTATCGTTCCCATCTGGAGGCTGAAGGGTATAATTACGCCTCTTACTAGAATTATCCGGCCAGAGGCCAGAAGGAATATCCCTAACTCCGTTCATAAAATCGCGCTTTGGTAAATCCGGATGTTCTGTGAAATTTCGCAAAAATCCTCTTTCCTGCATTGTCTTATACATAAGTATAATACGGCGCAGGCTCAATCTTTTTAGTTCATCTGCTAAGTCCACCTTCATCTTCTTCCAAAAGGCAAATCTTTCCAATTCCCCGAATAATCTATCTCTCATACGAGACTGCATCCCTTTTAACTGCTCAGGCCCCCTAACTAATAACGACATAATCTCTTCGTCTTTTATTCCTTCTTTCATGAGTGCAAAAACTCTTCTCTCTTCGTCATTTAGTTCCTGCTCAAATCCACTTAATACCTCGGCTAACCTTCTTAGGAACTGCCTCATTCTTTTTACTGCCTTTGTCTCTTTAATATCTTCTTTATATTCATCGCTGGCCAGAAGAACAACGATTAGCTGCCAGTGGTCTAAATGCGTAGCTTTTAAGTCTATTTTTAAATTACGCACAAAGCTATTCATAGTAGGCTCTGACAAGGAAAGTAAAGTTGCAATTCTATCATTGGCTTTTCCTTCTGCAAGATATTGAATAATCATCCTTTTTATCTCTTGGCTAATACCCGGGGTAGTACGTTTTTCTGTAGGCGTAGGCTTAGGCGTAACCTGTTTGGGGCGGACTTTTTTAGTAAGGTTGGCATCTTCTGTACGTAATCTTACGCCGTAGAAATCCTCTAATTTCCTAATACTAGGCGTGGCTTCATCTAAACGGTATGTATGACCACTTTCAATATTGATGTAAGCTGCTTCAGTGATACCTAGTACTTTCCCAAGGTCTGCCAGGGCTAAATGGAAATATTGCCGCAGGAGCGCTATTCGCTCCTCGATGCGCTTAGCTTGCTGAAGTAGCTCTAACAATTCCAAACGGCTAACTTCATCAATTTGCTCTACCAGTAGCCCCCCTAAGGTACCGTCTCGAAGTTTTGTTTTCAGAATGTAGAAAGGGATCTCTCTTTCGGTGGCCGGACGCATGTATGGTAACGCTCCGCGTTTGAAGGTCGATCTCTCATGGGCACTAGACTCGCCATCACCAAAGTCTACAACTAACTTCACATCGCCATCATCAGTACGAGAAGATTCTTTTAAGACCTTGCCGACCCGCCTCGCCCCATTTCTCGTTTGCACAACATACCAGTTCTTCTCAGGATTAGCTAGCACATCCGCTAACCACGCAGGTTCCTCTTCCTCGCCACCCCCCAACCCCGCCTGCGGGTCATTAAAGAAACCCATCCTAGACGACCCCGGACGGTAAGGATGCTTTTCTGAAGTTGGTCCTATATCTTCTAAAACTCCATGTATCCTACCTATGCCAGAGGTGCCATCGGGTTGATAGTAGCCAGTGGAAGAAGATGGTATTCCGGTGTCGACTTCGGCCTCAGCCACTTGCTGAAGATTGAACTCGGCATTCTTCGTTGCCGTCACAATGCAAAATGCGGGTCTTTCGGAATTCAGCTTATTAAGATAAACCGAGTGTACGCTGATAGGAATGCGGACAATGATATTCTCAAAAGATAACTCCTCATAGACGACATCCAAGCCCACCTGGCGTAGACTATTGAGGAACTTATTAAACGTTGGCCACAACAACAAATAGGAATCGCTACCGATGTTAGTGACATCCGAGATTACTGTAAGTGTACCGTGAGGCCGGAGGAAACGGGCAATGGTTTGCGCTATAGGGCCTATTTTGTCAAGCCGCATCAAGCCAAGGTCGAGCATAATCCAAAGAGCTTCATCAACGCGACCTGTAAGTTCTGGACATTCCCATTCTTCCAGATATTCATGAACAAGACGTAGATTCGAAAGGTAATTCAACGGAGGTTGTATCCTATTATCGAGGGAGATTGACTCAATCTGTTTCCAAAGAGGCTCGACGGCAATTACTTCACAATCTGGATAGGCTCCAGCCAATGCTATTGCTACCGCACCGTCTCCCGCACCGATCTCGAGTATCACTCTTGGTCTAACTTCTTTAGACTCCTTACCTTTATCCCCCAACCCTACCTGCTCTAGGAAGATTGGTGGTTCCGCCGAATCAAATCCTACCCGTTCCCAAAGCGAATGCCCTCTGCTCCGCTCAGACCCGATTACCATATCTAAAGTAGTTTCGTTTTCATCCTTAGGTATCGGTTGATAGTTGGCTCGGTCGGTATCGATCGTAACATCTGCATTTGACGCTGGGCCTGAGCCTTCATCGCCATCCTCCAGTTGCGATTGGATGGAGGCGAGGCTGTCGATGACATCCGAGAGAATCACTGCAGAATTCTCAAAGGCCTCATCAACAGTATGCGTATCGCCAAGAGCACGACTACCCACATAGAGCATGCGAATCAGTGGGTAAACCCAGTCACCAACTCCCCGCCCACCGGGCACGCTGACTAGCAGCGAACTGATCAACCCAGCTATGCATTCCAAGTTATCACCAATAATTTGTTGAGTTCGCTCAAAGGACGGAAGTCCTCCCGGCCAGTACTCCGTAGCCCAGTAGTCCCCCAGTTTCACCACGTCGGCGTCATCGATGAAGATGTTCGCGTTCATGAACTCTGGGTAGAGAACGCGCCGCTCATGTAGAAAGTGCAAGCCTTGGACGATTTGCCGGACGATCGCAAGCCGCCTGCCGATGGGAAGCTTTCGAATCCTCTCAAACTGAAGAATCAAATTCATCCTTGGTGACACCAATTCGAGCACGCGCAACCGATGCGGACCGTCTCGCAGCTGAACCCAACCCATCTCAAGGAAGCCAACCACACTCGGATGTCCCGAACCCAGCCGATCGTGCAACGCTTTATCTTCCGCATCGATATACCGTTGACCTTCTGGTGTTGAAAGAAGCAGATTCACCCGCAGCGCCACCATCATGTCATCGCTACGCCGCCTGACAAGATACACCTGACTACTACTGGCCCCATCAAGCCTTCCCAGCACTTCATAGGTTTGACCAGTACGATCAGACACGATCTGCCCGCGCTCCAACTTATCAAGCGCCTCCTCCGCCGCGGCCGAGTCTTCTTCGTCACCCCCCAACCCCGCCTGCGGATTATCTCTTGTGGGTTTAATATTGACTTTTGATTGTGCTCTATGATTTCTTAGATTCCCTCTATCTCCTTCGTAAAGAACTTGGCGGTTATTAACGCCACTAGTGTACATCCAGAACTGCTTAGGGTGGCTATAAACCACGTCATACGGTATAACCACCAGCCCGAATGTGTTGTTTCTCAATGGATAGAACTGGTCTGCGGTAAGCTCAACAATCAGCGTATGTCCGCCAATACGCACAGTAACATATTCATGACGATTAGGCAGTTGGCATTGCTGCAGTAGGTATTTCTCACCTTGTTGCGGCTGTTCATCAATATTTAGGTAAACGGTAAATCCAAACTCATCAACCAAAACTCCCACAGTCCTTGCCGCATAATCGTCGCATCCGTAAGGATATTTGTTGCTCTTCTCATACTCCTTCCGGACTCCAACTAATACCTCAACGGCTTCAGCAAATCGCTCTATTTCTTTCTGCTGTTCTGGGCTAAATATCTGCTCCCCGCGCAAAATTTCCATTAACCGCCTGAACTTCTCAGGCGTGATATGAGTATATTGTTCTTCAAAACTTGTTGACGTTCCTCTTGCTTGACCGGCCGGCTGCCCTACCGCCTCAGCCGCCCCAGGGCCACGACCATATTCACCATTAAAATCCACCCAAGCTACATAACGCTTTTTTGGTTCTAAAGATACAGTTCCATCCTTATCCTCACGCCTCTTAAATAATGCTGACAATAGACCAAGTGGAATTTTATTTACAGGCACTTTTTTAGATTTTAGCTCCTCTATACTCAGTTCCAAAAGTTCAAAATTCTCAGATGCTAAGATTTCAACTTTGGCATTGGTCAGTTGAAAGACCTCTTGAAGATTCGCAAATCCTTTTCTTGCTGTGTCGAGTTTATCTTTATCTACCCCTTTAGCCTTTTCGAGTTTCGAAAATAATTCTTCACTACCAATAGTTAGGTAATATCCACTCTCTAATACACGTGTATGCAGGCCAATATACCTTATAAGTTGAATCCTAAATCTGACTTTATCATGACTGTAGCCTAACATTGCAGGATGTCCATTAATAACCTTAGCAGCATCTATCCCGATATCCTCAAGAATATTTATAATCCCTCTAAACTTATCATAGTTGAAATGAAAAGCACCAGGAAAATTATTAATCACACCTACAGCATCTATCCCCTTCTCCATAAAGATTTCCAGAATCTTTAGTCCTTCTCTCTCGGCCAAATCCGGATTATTCTCCTTAAACTCATTAATGCTTGCCTTTACTTCTTCCTTTCCAAATTTGTTTACAGCCTCCCCGAGAACCAAAAGTGCATGTTCATGCGTTTCTACATCCTCAGCACTTAGGGCTGTTAAAAGCATCTTAATATCTAACTCAACATCTGAATAATTACTGTGCGCAAGAATAGCCTCATGCGCATCTATCAGGTTCTTCATTATTTCTGGCGTTTTTTTAGAAGCAGGGCTAACCGCTACAACTTCATCTATTTTTCTTTCTAGAGTAGGCGTATACTCAAGTGTACCTTCTTGGCGCAGGGCTACTTTCAGGGTGGGGTTTTTTGTACGTAATGTCACGCCGTAGAAATTCTCTAATTCCTTAATAATGAATTTTCTGAGTTGATTTAAAACGTGTGCATAATAATCTCTTTCAATGTCGTCGTAAGTGCTCGCATCGATGAATCCTAATACCTTCTGTGCAAGGTATTCTTTGGCCAGCCCGAAATATATCCGTAGAATCTTTATTCGCTTGCCGAAGCTTTGAACTTGCCTAAGTAGCCCTAACAATTCCGAACGGCTAGCTTCATCAATTTGCTCTACCAACCTCCTTATAACCTTCTCTCGAAGTCTTACTTTCAGAGTGTAGAAAGCGATCTCTCTTTCTTCTATAGTTAGATGCATATCTCCTAACGTTCCAAGGTTGAAGGTCGATAGCACAGATGCATTAGGCTCACCATCACCAAAGTCCACCACTAACTTCACATCACCATCATCAGTGCGACACGATTTCTCTGAGACCTTGCCGACCCGCTTCGCCCCATTTATCGTTTGCACAACATACCAGCCCTTCTTAAGGTTAGCTAGCACATCCGCTAACCACTCAGGTTCCTCTGCACCGCCACCCCCCAACCCCGCCTGCTTCTCAGATTCTCCTTCTCTATCTAACCTCCTCCTCGCATCAGCACCATCACTGAAATGTCTCAAATTTCTATGGCCCAAGAAAGGATCTTTAGAATTCCATCTCTTAGTATTTTTTCGCGCCTCAAGCAGATAATCAATTTTACCAGTCTCTCTTGCTATTTTTTCTCGCCCCCCGCCAGCCAAAATTCCGCGCCGAGCACTCAAATCATCACTATCACCTCTCACCCCTGTTTCGAGCTTCTGTACCCCCGCCAACGACTCGACGAGCGTGAGATGATTCTCACCAAGCATCACCAAGACATGCCCTTTATTAGTAAATTCCTGCAGGAGAACCTGCATTCGCTTAGCACTCCTCGAATTCATCACCTCTACCATTAGGAAGTTCATAGTATCGCGTAAAGTTTTGTATTCATCAGTATAACGCCGACTGAATTCCAGAAGTAGTTCTACCATTTGCCTTAGTTCATCAGCGCTTAAGTTCGGATACTCTTTAACAGCACCCTCATAGTCATACGCCGTGACATCGATTTCAGGCCTGCCTTGACGCTGGGCGGCCCTATCTAGTATTCCTAACGTACATAACGCAACCGATTGCGCTGCAAAACGTCGGTCGCCCCATAATCTCTCGGCAATCTCTTCGTAGATTAACCAGTCTTCGGAGCCGCTCACAATCGGGTTCCTGAATGGAACATGAAGAGCTTCCGCGATACGTCGGGCGAAATTCGTCTCGATGCCAACTTTCGGAATGTCTGGGTACTCTATCCCTTCAACAAGGAAAACCCAGTCTTCAGGATGCTCAATAACTAACGGAGCAATTTCATCCCGTAAAATTCGCATGGCTTCTAGTGAACCGTGTTGACCATGTACCACGTACAGGCGGCGTCCCTGATATTCATAACGATCCAGATTAGACTTTCCTGCTAACCCCAGCGGGCTTGGCAACTCTTCTACCTCTTTAAATGCAGCTTCAATTTCAAGCAGTCGCTGATGCTTCTCGTCGACCGCCTCAGACTCCTCGCCACCACCCGACTCCACGCGTCCAATAAACTCTTCATCTCCTTCTGGGGATTTATCGGATCCCACTGATGGGCCAGCAGCACCTGGTCCCGCCTCAGTTGGGCTGCCAGGCAAAATTTCTGGTTCCTGGATAACCATGATCCTCTGTGCTTCGAGTACTATCAGTCCCGAGAGATCCCTATTACCATGTGCATAATAACCTCGACTTTTCAGAGCATCCGTCTGACTAATGCCACGATGAATATCAGCATTAACTTCATTCCTATCCCTAACCGAATCAGGTTCGGCCCAATACATCACCTTCAGAAGATATACCTTAACTGATAAAACTACCAGCCCGCCTTCGTCTTTTCGCCTAAAGGCGGCGGCTTCAGCCATGTGTTCAGCAAAATCCCGATAAACGGTCAAACAGATACCTTCTCCAATTTCTGCAAGGTTGAGATTAAAGCCTTCGCGTAAGATCGCTTTAGCGCTCTTCTTGGTCGTACCATGATACAAAGTGCATGTAATTACGCTCGTCCTCGCAAACGCCTCGGCCTCCGCTAACGTGCCTACTGGTTTCCAGGTCGTTCCCGCCCCACCACCCCCCAACCCCGCCTGCTGCGTAAAATCTGATAGTTCGACTCGATCTAGCCCACTGCGGTCATGTAATTCAGTATGAGGATTGATAATACCATTCCTTGCGAGCTGCCCGAGAATCGCCTCATTTTCATCTTCGGGCATCGGTCGGTAGGTGGCTTGGTCAGGATTTATCTGGTTGCCCTGGCTATTCTGTGAATCACCTCCACTGATTTCTTGGGTTGCACTCCATTCTCTACGTTCTAAAATAGCCAATGTCGTTGTGATATAGATAGCCCTGATGAGCGGCAAAATAGGAAAGCCAAAGTCATATTGACCCAGGTCAGGATTTACTCCGTCGTTCTTATATTTATCTGTTAACATGTATTTGGCCATCTCATCTGCTAATCTATCCCAATCTATATATTCATTTAGTGGTGAATCTTGCCCTGTAACAATCGAATAAAAGTTGTTAAAGCCTTCTTTAAGAAGGTCGCACATCATATTGATAAATAGGCGTCTTTGTTGGCGATATTTCACCCTTAAGTAGCTACCCAGGACTAAAGACCAAGCAAAAAGGTAAGTTCCCAAAGGGTGTCGCAACTCATATGCTGAGTATGGGTGATCAATACTGGCAAATTCTTCAAAATCAGCTAGGCCTGATAACCTCATGTTGGGATACTGAGTCGTAACAAGCCATCTATCTACCCTGCCCGGCCCAGAATAGATATCCCAACTATAAGGTCGTTCTTGTTCCCGGTTATGAAACAATGGTATAAGACTGTACACATCTATGCCATAGGTTGCCAAACGAGCCAGTTCGCTCAAATTCAAGAGGCTCGCGTGTTTAAAACTTTCTAGATCTAACGTCTTATCGTTTAAGTATGTAAGATAGGTGTTATCGGCAAGATACGCGATGGCGTAGTAAGGCTTTTCCACTATATACTCTTCCCAGAGCTCGATAGGAATCTCCACAATCTGAAAAATATACGAGTCTCTTTCCATAGATATCAGTTGAGGTAACCTACTTTTGATACCAAAACGGTCTTTATGTTGCTGAAGATAGCGAATAATTTCAGTTTCCCAGACAAGCTTTTCTACTTTGAATTTAAGCTTCCAATTTAAATATCGTGGGTGCCGTGCAAATTTCAAAACGAGCTTTTGTCCTTCCCCGACATCTATAATTACTGAACGGCCTCTCACTTCGTAAGACCTGACTTTTAAGCCCAATGTTGATTCCACAAAATTTTCTATGTTCTTGTAAGTCTTAACAGAGTTAAGATCAACTTGAGGGGGTGATGGAAAATCAGAGGGTTTTGAGACAACCCTTTTGTATCTAACAGGCTCAAGTAGTGCCTCTGAAATCTCATGGAAATTTGTCTCAACATCGCTTCCCCGTCTAAATAACTCCTGATATTCTGGAAATTCAGCCAGAACCGTGCGTACCGGTAGGATTCCTGGTTGAGCTATTGATAGCGCACGGAGTGCCTTCGAAGCACCCGACTGGACTTTTTCGTGTTCATTTCTTAATGCACTAAGTAATTGAGGAATTGCAGCTCGACCAATCTTGATGAATACATCTCTAATTACATCAGAAAGGTGACCAAAGAGATCGTCATACTGTAGTGAAGCAATTAAATTTGACACGATTTTCTCAGTAATCGTATCATCCAAACTTTCATATACTTTCAGGTCAATTTCTCTCAGTTTATGAGCAGCATCAAGGCGTGCTCTTTCCCCCTCATCAGTCAATTCCTTTCTTTCCCTCAACACCTTGAGATACATTTCTATTTCTCTCGGAATTCGTGAGTTAGCAAAAGAGACTTCTGACCAATTACTGTTGCCACTCCCCAACCCCGCCCGCGGATTTCCAAATAGTCCTCCAGCCATATCAAATCCTGGACGGTTTGCGTGAAATGTTACCGGACCTTCAATCGCTCCGCTCTGTTGAGCAAATTCCAAGGTTCCGGGATCAGGCTGATAGGGGTTGTAGGTGGCTTGATCAGAATCCAAAGGAACATCTCCAGTATCTGTAGTTCTTTCTCTAATCGTCTTTTCGGCAACAGCAGGCGCTACACCATTGCCCAACAGACGCAAAAATTCCCAGGCATTATCGTGTTGGCCTGTCTGTCGTCCTAATTCATATGCCATACCGCCTAATATACATCCATAATCATAAGTCCATCCTGGCTCTCTTAAACTAAATAATCTAAACAAGAATTTCTCTTTCCAAGTTTCCTTAACCAATTGACGCGCTTGTTTATCTCTTAAGACTGCATCGGCCACCTTTCGCATTAATCTCATACCTTTAATAAAATAACGGTATCTATCCTTAGCTTCTTTTTCGTAAGAAGCGATTTCTTTAAATTTACTCCGACTTAGCCCAACTAACTCTACAGCTCTCAATAAGCTATAGGCTTCGGCTAAGAATTCTTTTCTCTGAATTCCTAAGCTACAGAATAAATGTTGTAATTCATGAACGAGCTCTACCCTAAGTTGATTTGGTGAATATCTCGCATTCAAACAAATTAACCTTATCCCTACATTCGTCGCACTCATCTCTAATACTAAACTTATAGAAATATATAGTAGAAATATTCCAAACAAAAATACTATAGGAACAATGGGAATAGCAATAATTATATTAACAATATGGTGCTGGGTAAGGGTTTTTATAATTGAAAACCCTAAATTAGTAAACAGATGTAAGGCAATCATAGAAAATAATATGGGTAGACCCAGAATAAGGAGTCTTACAGAATGGACTCTTGAGGCAATTTTCTTAACTTTCAAAGGAGATAGTTTAGGAGTTACGCGTTGCGCAAAATATCCTACCTCTTCTTCAATAATCTCCCTTTGCTGCGATGTAAAATCCTGGCATAATCTCAATAATGCTAAAAATACAATAGATTCTATGGCTAATGCTAAACATATATTTAATACCAAAGCGGGCAACCCAAACACCGATAAGTTAACCGGCAAATGTCCAGAAATTAACTGAACTGCATTGAGGCCGGCGTATAATCCTATACCGGCAGGAATGAAGGTTGCTAGACACATGAATCCGGTGCTAAACCAATGCATTGGTTTACGTACGATCCGAGTAACAACATTAATTATTTCTTTATGTCCGGCGTCTCCTCGCCTCAGGCTACCCTCTTGACCGCTTACGCGTGATGTGGGTTGCTCGCCCACCTCAGCCTTCTCGTCACCCTCCAACCCCGCCTGCGGGTCATTAAAGAAACCCATCCTAGACGACCCCGGACGGTAAAGATGCTGTGCTGAAGTGGGACCAATCTCTTCTAAAACCCACGGCGCCCTACCAATACCATAGGTGCTGTCGGGTTGGTGATAAGTAGCGAATGAAGTTGAAATTTCATCACTGGGCGGCAATTTATTCGGCTCAACAACTCTTTTTGTCTTAATCTCCGGCTCGCCTTCTTCTCGCAGTCTTTGGTTTACTGTATTTATATGTAAGTATACGCTAGATTTCCTTATTCCTGCTAATATAACAAGTTCTTTTATAGTCCAAGTTCTTTCTGCTGAAGCGGAATCTTGCTCAAGCAGATTAAGCCAGGTGCGATAAAGTTGCTCAGCAGCGCTACTTCTTATTCCTTTTGTCTTAATCTCTGGCCTGCCTTCTTCTCGTAGTCTTTGGTTTACTGCAACAAAATGATGTGAGACACTTGCCTGGGTTATCCCTGCTAATTTGGCGAGTTGCTTTTGGGTCCAGACTTTTTCAGCAGTAGTTCGGTCTTCTTTAAGCAGATTAAGCCAGGTGCGATAAAGTTGCTCAGCAGCGCTACTTCTTATTCCTTTTGTCTTAATCTCTGGCTTGCCTTCTTCTCGCAGTCTTTGGTTTACTGTAAGAAAATATTTTGAGACGCTCGTTTGAGTTATGCCCGCTAATTTAGCGAGTTGCTCTTGGGTCCAGACTTTTTCAGCAGTAGTTCGGTCTTCTTTAAGCAGATTAAGCCAGGTGCTATGAAGCTGTTCAACAATATTGGTAACCCTCTTTTTTCTTAATTTTACCTTAATTTCTGGCCTGCCTTCTTCTCGCAGTCTTTGGTTTATTGTATTTAAATGCATGTGTACACTCGCTAGACTTATTCCTGCTAAAGTAACAAGTTCTTTTGTAGTCCAAGTTCGTTCTGCCAAAACAGGATTTTTTTGAAGTACCTCAATCCAGGCGCGATAGAACATATCTCCAGCTGTTTTCAATCTAATCTCTGGCCTGCCTTCTTCTCGTAGTCTTTGGTTTACTACAACAAAATTATATGAGACACTCGCTTGAGCCATGTCCGCTAATTTGGCGAGTTGCTTTTTGGTCCAGGCTTTTTCAGCAGTAGTTCGGTTTTCTTCAAGCAGATTAAGCCAGGCGTGATAAAGTTGCTCGGCAGTATACCTTCTTGTTCCTTTTGTCTTAATCTCTGGCTTGCCTTCTTCTCGCAGTCTTTGGTTTACGATTTTGATGAGATTGGCTAATCCCTGATGGCTTATTGCTTTAAAATCTAAAGATGTATTTATTAAATCCCTCAACGCACGCAAACTCCATCTTCTTGTGGCAATCTTGGGGTCCTTTCCGCAAAGCTCAAGCCAGACAGCATAAACGGTTTCACCTTTAGGAGTTAGTTGTTCATAACTAGGCTCCTCAACACCCATAGCAGGATCCCCGTCACCCCCCAACCCCGCCTGCGGCTCATCAAAAAGTCCCAGCATAGATCCCGGACGACCAAGATGTGGTTCGGTTCCAGAATTTATCATTCCATTCTCAGCGAGCTGATGAATAATAACATTGTGGTCAAGCGGGTCAGGCATCTGGCGATACGGCCAGCGTCCGCCTCTGGATAGGTTCTGGGAATCCTGCGAGGTACTTCGCAACCACTCAATCAGCTCCGATAAGGTGTATGGGCTTAATGTTACTATAAAAGAGACAAATCTTGGTGTGGGTACTGGCGGAGACAGACGAGCATGCAACAAGATGTAACACATAAGTAAGAACCCCACGCGGTGGTTAGCATCCCTTAATGGCTGCCTTTCTCTAATCCAACTATACGCGTTTGCCGCAAGTTCCACTGAAGGCCCATCTCGTTGCCACTGTTCTGATAGACGATTAAAGTAATCCTCAGTCTCCTTTTGATATTCAAACCTAAAGGACCATCCACCCTCGCTGTCTCTCTTAACGTGCCTTACCTGCCCGTACCACTCAAGCACCTTCTCTGCCAACTCACCGCCAGAAGGCACAACACCAAGTTCCACTTGCCCGCTCATTATTCTGGCTGCATTAAGGAAATGGATGCGCATATCTTGATACAAAAGTACCGGTCGTAATGCACGATCCCAATCTGCAAGATTAATCAGTTGAGGCACCTGGACTTCAGGTTTTTTCTCTCCTCCCAAATCCAAGCTGTCGCGTTCGCCACCCCTCAACCCCGTCTGCTCAGACGGCTCTTCCTTGTAACCCCGCCTAAGTCGACTTCTCCCCTCCACAGTATCCAGCCAGTCGGATTCAGTTTGGTGATGTTGACGTTGCCTGCGCCCTAAATTCTGAAGAGGCCCCGCAATATTTTCTCTGGTTACAAGATGTTCTATAGTCCACCAATGCACAGTTCGTTTAACTACAGCAACTAGCTTATCCAAAGCCTCATCCGGCTCTCTCTCGCTACGTCGCAGTTCTCTATAAGTCTCACGAATGTCGAATCCTATAAACTTTAATTCGAGCCAAATATCGTACTGTTTACCTATTTCTTTATATTCTGGTTTTCCTAGCCGAGATAAAAGATCAGCAATATTCATTATAAAGGACGGATGCCCTTTCGTTTCATTATCAACTATATGCGCAATCGCTAAGACCAGCTGACCGAAAACAAAAAACTTAGAGCTACCTTGTTCTAATCTATTGCAGACCTCAAGTATATCAAACCCCTTATCCTGAAAAGGCAACCAAAGTTTCTGGTATAGTGTGTCGCTATAAAAAACGAATCCGCGTTCACCAGGAATATGCTTAAGGACCGCTTCTTCTACCTCTCTTGTCGTAATTCCGGGATTTTCACGGGTGGCTCGCTCGAACATATACACTACAGCCATCCACGGCACTTTACCTTGGCTGCGTTGGCTGAAGTAGTACTCAGCCCATCTCTTCTTTAGCTCAAGCGGCACAGGCTCTCCATGTCGAGCTATTAATCCCTCGCCTTGCCTACCTCCTTGGCGGGGATGCTCGTCTCGAAAACCCCTGCTTCTGCCATCAAGCCAAGACTGATTGCCACCACTTCGCATATAACCTACGAGTAATCCTGCGGTAAGCACCCCCGCTATCCCCTGCCAGCTTTGAGTTAATGAACCAAGGTCGTTGATCAAGGCGTAATGAAATTCGTTATTACCGCCAAGCCACTCCACCGCAGCATTGCTCACCGCTACTACTGCGGCGAGGGTACTTGCGGCAAAGAGAAAACTTAATAAACCAAACCCCACACTAACCCAAGAGTTAAACCGCTCTGGTATGGCGTGATTCTTTAGTTTTATCCGAAATGCTAAACCTACCGCGCCCACTATAATAGCTACATCCCAGAGTATTTGGGTAAATGTCACTTTAGTAATAAGGTCTTTTAACTCCAGCCCAAACTGAGACATATCCGCGAATTTACTGATCATACCGCTGGCCACTAATCCTGAGAATATCATCCACGACTGATTCCGGAACCATTGATAGGCGATATAACTTAAACCCAGGGTAATCAGGCCATCGCTTAATGGCGGTATAGTCGCGCCGTGAATAGTCCAATCCACTACGCCCGAACGAAAATGCATATCTATTGCGCTAGAGACAACCCCAGCAAAATACACGGCAAGGAATGCAGATGAGCGCCGCACGGTAACAAACGCGCACAGCCCCACCAATGCTATAGAAAATATGACAAACCAACTATACGACCAGTCGTGATATTTCGGCGTAAGAAGACCGGATAGCGGCCCTAAAGCTAAAGTCTTCAGCACTTGGTCAGCGGCAAATAAAAGCAGGAATAAAAGAGGGTATTTCAATACGCTACGTAACCGCGCCAGCCACGCACTACCTTCTGAAACCAAAACTTCGGATTCTTCTGCCCGAGGTGTCGCAGATTCCTCATCCTGTGTACCCTCCGTTCGCTTTCGGGCAATAACAGCGTAGACTAAGTCAACACTGTTAGAGACCCGCGAGTCCGCGAGGATCTCCATCCGGACGATGTCGAAACCATGACGATCAAGTAGGACGCGGATCTCGGAGTCTTCAAGCGGCTGATAGTATCGGGCGATCGCTTGGTATCGCCTATCATCTAGTTGAAAAGTTCTTGAGTGGCAAGACTGAGGGTGGTGGAAAAAGAAGACTGCCATCCCATCTGAAACAAGGACGCGACTAAGCTCTTGCATAGCAGCCCTCTGTTCATCAGTGCTAAGATACTCAAACACAAGCGCAACAATCCCAAAATCAAAACTGAAGGAACGAACCGGCACCCGCTCCACTAATGCCCGAACATGCGTACCGGCCAGCCTAGCCAACGGGGAAAGATTAGCTCCATCCAACGTAAGAACGAGGGGCCGCTTCCCAGTTATCTCTTCGAGCTTCCGGCGAATCGTCTGTGCGAAGAACCCCCTGCCAGCACCAAGGTCAATGACACGTAGAGACCGTGGCTCGGATGCGACCGTCTCAAGGACTTCAAAGAGAAAACCGTTATAAGCCATCGGTAATCCCGGATACCCTGGGCTCCTCCATCTCCTTTCCCATTCAACTTGCCTAGTTACTATTTCATTCGGGTCAAGGTGTGTCCTCTCAGTCGACCCCGCCGCCTCAGGCTCCCCAGTATTAATATCTCCCTCTATTCTCCAATACCAACGGAAATTCTCTTCGCTATAAGTCTTGATAACACGACTAAGGAAGTAATCAACTAGCTCCTCGCCCCAACCAGCCTTATTAGACCAACGACAGAGCTGCGCGGCAATGGGCCGCAGCGAATTGAATACACGTCGATCTTTCAGTAATGCTTTGGCCTGCTCCTGTTTAGTCCGTACATGTGCTAATGCTTCCTCAAAGTCATCAATGAGGTTACCCCTATCCACAAGACGTATTATATTATCCTGTGGACCTCTTGCGTAATTTCCAAAAAGACTCAGGGCATTATCCCGATCATATACCTGTGTACTCCATAACCTCTGCTCTGATTCTAAGACCTCATCGATAATTCTTTTTGCTCTGGCTTTTGCTTGTGTCCGATCTTTATCCTTAACCGCCTCCTCCATCTCATCTGATAAGTAGTGGCTTATAAACGGCTTGGTTATATGCACTCGCTCATGACGCACCCCTATTAACCAAGAGGCAACAAGAATATAACTTGGCTCTTCATGGATTTCAGCAGGCAGCAGGTGGTCACGAGTGCCCGGCTTGTTACCAATTCTATAGCTACCTAGACTCAATGCCACGTTATCTTGAACAGCAGACGGCTTACGGCGCAACTGCCCCCAGAACTTAACCGCTCGCCTTAACCAGATAGCTCCAGGACTATCAAGGCCTTGGTCAAAAACCCAATTGAGGATAGGCCTAAGCACTTTACGCATCATAAATTTATTTTGGTTTATTTTTTCGATTAAATCGAGGGGTTCCTGAGTAAACCCGGCTCCTTGGATAAGTCTTTTGTATACCATAGTCTTCTCCGGATTCGCCCAGACTCTACTATTAGAGCCCTGCCCAACCATCGGGCAGATAGGGCCATTTTTCTTTACGAATATGGTTACGAAAATATGCGGAATAACTACGGATAAGAATAGTAAACCTGCGATCAAGAGAATGCCAGTAGGAATAGCAAGGCCTATTAAGTCAAGTAATATAGCTATTATGAATACGCTGAGGGTCAGATTTACTGTGGGTATGCTAATGGCGAGCTTCTCAGAAGAAAACATAAAGTCTAGTTTCTCTCTCCATGTATTTCCAGGAGCTTTGTAAAAGTGCAGTGCGTGCCAGATAATTAGGGATACAATTAGGGCTGGAAACAACAACAAAAGTAGAGGTGGACCGAGGGCAAATGGTATTCCAAACGCCCATGAGAGCAATAGACCCACGCCGAGTGTCAGTCCAAATATAAACACTCCTGACTCAAGAAAATCTGGTGCCAGCGCTTGACCCGCAAACCAACCCCATCGCGGCCCTAAGACGCTACTTGCCACCCGCTCCTCAATCTCATTATACAGCCACTGCATCCATGGCCAGCGGCCACCATCAAGATCCCGCTTTTCCTTCTCAGCCTGTGCTGAGATTTTCCTAATTAGACCTTTAGCCCCAGAGTCAGGAAGACCTATCCCTCCCGCGAGCCCCCCATCTTTAACAGGCGGCACAGACGGGCCCCATGGCTTATTCTTATATTCCTCCACCTCCATAGGTGTTGCGGGACGCATCCTAGCAATTGCAGGTACTGTGTGAGAAATCTTCGATACCACCGCCCCTGGCCACGCTCCTTGATGGAAATCTATTTCAAGCACTAACTCACAGTCATCCATGGCAAATACATCACGTAACTCACCTGTGCGATTACCTGATTCTGATTCACCCTCCATAACCACATATCTAGATAAAATCAGTAAACGTAACTTTTGTAGATCTTCCTGCTTTCTACTAAGTTTCCAGCCACCAACCAGCCACCGAGCCAACGCAAGACGAGTAGTCCTGAGTCTGCCACCGACGCGGGAGAGCGCCTTGATAAGCTCGGCAACCTCACTTGGCATCCCTAAAGCAACTTCTTGCTTGGCAATCTCAGCTTCAATGCCCGCAAGCTCAGGCTTAACAAGTGAATGTTTTCTAAACTTTTCGAGCAAGTCATAAGCTTGTTTAAGACTATCAATATCTCCTTGCTTACGTAGTTGTCTGGCTTGTTTCAAAAGTTCTGCTATCATCCGTTCCTTATCAAACTCTCGTTCTAGAGCTTTCTGGCTCATGCTATCTGCGCCCAAGAACTCATATAACTCGGATCTCTGTGCAACCCTCACCTGAGATCCTCTAATCCGGCTATCTTTAGCTTTGCGTAGCGGCGCTGGTAACTCTCTGCGTACTTGGCGCCCTCGCGCTGGAGGCTGCGTTTGCCTGGACGCGGCTGTTGCTTGTTCATTAAGGTATGACACCAATAAAAGTTGAAATGCCTCAAACCCTCTTAGGATAACTTTCTTCATTCTGTTAGTACTAGTTTTGATATAGTCAAGGTCTTCTTCCGTCAACTTAAACCCTCTAACTGCCTCCAATAAATCTTTCTCTACATGTAATCTTCCTGTCTTTACATCTTGCCTAAATAGCCTTTCTCCCCTTATGAGGTAATTCCGAAAGAGTTCTCTTGCGCGATACCTCAGTTGCGATGCTGACCTATTAGTACCTTGCCAACCCCCCACGCCAGGCTCATATCCATCCTCCAACCCCGCCGGCTCATTAGATTTTCCCTTCCCCTCTAATCTTTTCCTTGCATCAGCACCATCATTGAAATGTCTCAAATTTCTATGACCCAAGAAGGGATCTTTAGAATTCCATCTCTTAGTATTTTTTCGCGCCTCAAGCAGATAATCAATTTTACCAGTCTCTCTTGCTATTTTTTCTCGCGCCCCACCTCCCAAAATTCCGCGCTGGCGGTCAATCTGAATGGCTTCTTCGAAATCAGAGACACTGACGAAGCGATCCCAGAACACCGTCCCGCGAAGGATTGCTTCCTGACCAGGGTTAAGATTAAACAGGCTAGCAAATCGCCTAATGGCTTGCATCCTTATGCCAGGGGGAGTTTGAAACAACTCCTCAACTAATCCTTGAGCAACAAGTGGTAATGCATCATGGAATTGCTGATATCGGTAAAAACTAGCCTTTATACTTTCAACTTGCCTTAATCTCTCCTTGATTGATCCGCTGAGTGCTTGGAAAAACATCCATCCCGCAGCAAACGCCTTTCTACTAAGTATTCTACGTATGGTGCCGTCTCTTAATTGTCTGCTGACCAAAAAGCCATGTTCCTGTAGAAAGAGCAGTGTTATTGCAACATCATTATTTCCCTCAATGCCCGTGTAGCGTTGTAACTCTTCACTACTTGGGTAGTACGGGTGATCCCAAAGGTAGGCGATAAAGGCAACCAAAATAGATTCAGCGAACCTGTGTCCTGGTAGCTGAGGAGATTTCTCCTCAGTAACATCCAGCAACTTCGGCATTATGTCTAACTGTTCTTTCAGCGCACGTCCGTTCGGTGCCGGGGCTCGACCCTTACCCTGTAATTCGCTACGCTGTGTAGGCAGGTTTCCTCTCATCAAGTCTAATTTTAACGGTCGGCCTCTATAGTCAAGGATAGGCTTGCCACTTTTATCTGCCAAGAAGACAACTGTAACCCCCCGCCCTCTCACAACTTCAATATCCACCAACGCACCTGGATAATCGAATATACCAATCCAGTACTTACCACCTATCTTCCGCATCCCCTTTTCTCTAAGTCGTGTGCGAATCACGACGTCATCCAGACGCATCACTTCATCGTCTCTAAGCCGAAGGAACGTCTTTACAAGGCGACCTGAGTTACGGTCGTAGACGCGTGACCATTCCACCTGTGTCAATTTCCTTCCTTTTGTATCATAAACCGTTGCACTTACGACTTGTCCTTGCTCAACCCTATAATCGGCACGTGCACCCTTATATTTGTCACCAAGCTCACCCCATTCTATTCCACCGGCCCGAAGGGCACCTCCTGACCCGAGTTCATGATGAAGAATTGTTACTCCGTCAAGCTGAGCAAATTCTTGGGGATGCATCCCTCGATGCAGAATCTTCCGGGTTTCACCGGTTTTAGTCTCCTCAATAACCCTCATTGTCAGAGTCTCATAAATTTCACTGTCTTTAATCAGATGGACTTGGCGAATCCAGCCATCTGTAACATCTATAATCACCTCACACCCCGCAAGTTGCTCACCTAACCAATAGGTATTTCCACCAACACTCAGTTGTCCTTGTGCGCCAAGTCGTTTTCCAAGAATCCAGGCTCGTTTGAGTTCCCGCAAAGTTTCCGCACGTAATTCTCTTCGGGGTAACTCCGAAATCCAAATTAGCTCAACCTCTTCTTCTTTCTCCATCTGCTGCCCCGCCGCCTTAGATTCTCCGTCAGCCTCAAACCCCGCCTGCTGCGATAAATTTATGGCATCATTCTCAAGGCCAAGACGGCTAAAGAAACTGGGATGATCGGGATCAAACTCAGACAAACCCATCGCCGCTGCTTGCTTGGCATAGTAATCCGACAGATTCTCTGGAAACAGTTGTGCTTGATAGGCGTTTCGATTCGGATCAACAGTATTATTGTTATCGGGACCGCGTCCACCACACTCTTCATCTAAAGTCTCACGCAGACGTCTAATTTCAACGGATTCAGCAAGCCGCTTACGCACGCGAGTTAAAACTTGAGAAATTGCCAGTGCTGAGGTCCTGTACATTCGAGCAACTGTTGCTCGTCTCAATCCGCCAAGTTCTTCTGTGAGCAATAAAAACACAACGTAATCGCGCGAGCGAACGGCCAAATAGTTTTGAACAGTGGGGTAAGTCCTCTCTATAATGTGCCATACCCAATCGAGCACTGTTTTAGTATCTCCTGCTAAGATTAATTCTTCTAAAGTGGGTCCTATTCCAAGCTCAATTGGCCTATCTGAAGATATTGCTTCAAGTGAAACTATAGTGAGACGACTTTCATCTTGAACCCTTCTTGCCTCTATTTCATCTAATCCTAAGGTATTCATAATTTCTTGTAGGCTTGGCCGTCTACCTAAACTGCGTTCAAAATCCCTCAGATGCACTACTTCACGTGCCGCAGACCGGCTCAGAGGAGTTACTCTGCGGATAGCATCTTTTATTGCTCCACGAATACGCGGTGTGGCAAAGGTGCTAAATCGAATCTTGCGCGTAGGATCGAAATCCGATAATGCATTAATAAGCCCGATGTTACCTTCATCTACCAGGTCATCAAAATCAAGAAGGACTGAGCCTTTAAAATTTTCCTGCCCCATTACCATATTGACTATCTTTTTCACTAATCCCTGATTCAGTTCAATCAGTAATTTTCTGGCAAATATATTACTGTCCTGCGCCAGTTCGATTAAACTGCGTTCTTCTTCAACGGTTAAGCGCGATGGTATTTTCCCTATCTGAATATTATGCAAGAGTTCAGGCAATACCTTTCTGACCGCCTCTTCTTCTTTTGGTGTGGGTTTTGTAGGTTTAGGGAGGGACAAAACTAATCCCACTGGTTCGGCTCGCCTTGGACGTTGCCTTATACCGCGCCGACGAATCCTATTATATTCCTCCTGAAAAACTTGTATCCAGTCGTTAAGGCCATATGTCTGAATTGCCTGGAGGAAAGCTTCATCAGTGTCGAGTTTCTTCCATAAATCTCCCAGCACAAACAGTTTTGCCAACTCCACTTGTAGCGATTCCTTATCCCATTCTTTTTTCTGCGATTGGACACTGCCGTCCTCCAACCCCGCCTGTTCTAGGAATATCAGTGGTTCGTTCGGACCAAGTCCTGCTCGCTCAGAAAACGAGTGAACCACAGAATGTTCAGACCCAATTACATTATCTATTATCGCCTTGTAAGCATCCCACGGTGACATCGGACGGTAGTTGGCTTGATTGGCGTTACCAAGACCATTGACATCATCAACGGTTTCTAGGGTATTCCTCACCAGTTTCTGGAAATGCTCTTCGACACGTTGCCAAATTTGTTGGTAGGCAGGTAGGTTCTTTAGAAACACTGCAAACATCGGGTTACTAGATATAAATTTTTCAAAGAAAGCGGGCGTTCCCATAATGAGTTCACTTTCGCTCTTACCCATTTCATGAGCCAGCTGACGCACGCGTTCTTCTGCGTCCTCAGGGGTTAACATTAAATATGGGGCTGCCTTATCCAAGAGGGCAAACATTTCTACCAACATCCACAGATTTTCTCGAGCATCAAAAGCATAAAGGAAACCCAGCTCCTCATAGTAGAGCTCATTAAACAACTCCTCAGTAGGCGGAAAGGTAGTGCTGCGAATAAGCAGTCGCAATAGTTTTTTATCATTCTCTCCCAGCCCCAGCTGACTGAGCAACCGTTTCAGTTCTGGATCTGAGTCAAGCTGTTTTAAGGTCCGATTGACATCGGGAAGACCTGTGTTTCGTTCTGGGTCATAGTCAGCCAGCATTGCCGCCAACAGCACCACAAGGAGCACCTTAGACGCATAACCCCGACGGATTGCCCACTGTAGACTAAGATACGTAAACTCCAGGTCATGTTCGAAGCAATGATAACCCTTTCCAATATGACCTGCCTCCAGATGCTGCTTATATAGATACTCAAATAAATCCATCGCCTCAGCCGCCATATAGACAGGATCCCTCAGCAGTTCACTCCAGATGTCCAACCACAACTTCATAACAAATGTGTAACGCATATAAGGGTTCACTTTTTTAATTTGCCAAACAATCTCAGCGCCACGCTGGAGAAAATTCCTCTCAATTGAACCCGCACCAGCCACTAACGTCACATGTTGATAACCTTCTCTCTGAGCTTCCTCTAAAAATCTATCGTTTAGTCTTGCGGCAATCCCTTGCCTGCGCCAATCAGGATGCACGGTTATATAACGTAAATAGGCGGTATTTTTTTTCCCCAGATTGCTGTCAATGGTGCGACGACCCCGCTTAAGTACCCAACGATACCATTCCAACGGCCCGCCCTCAACATAGCCCACTACCTGATCTCCAATGTATCCTAGTAGAACAATAGCTCCTTCACGATTAAATTTTTGCGTAAATGATGGCTGGCTAATCAATAATTCTACCTCTGCTTCCAGATCCTCATGGCGGCGAGGATAATAAGGAACGGATTTACTTTCCAGCTCGGCAAGTGCTTTCAGTAAGGCGTCATTAATTTGTTGAGGGTAGATACGCTTAATGGTTAATTCTAATGGAGCATCGTCTTCGACCTCTCCTCCTCCTGAAATAGGTGGTATGAACACCGGCTGCACATCTACCAACTCGTGGCTTTCTTTGTGCACGTAAAGCCGCACGGCTACCAAGCATCTTTCTTCAGCTCGCATCCGTTTAGCCCATTCTTCTGATAAGACATAGTCATAATAGTTGTAAGTTTCAGGATAACCTTGCTCTCTGCCAAGCTCAATAGGAGTTCCTTCGCGAATCGCCGTCCACAGTAATAACTCGCGGTCCACATAGGCTAACCTGGCTGGCCATAATGTTTTATTGGTTATAATTTTACCTGCGCCCTTTATTTCAATGTGTGATTCCCAACGCAAGAAAATTAAACGTCTTGTGGCAAGATTTACCATCCCCAAGCCGTGGTCAGGACGCAAATTCTTAGGCTGGAAATATGTAGGTTCTTCACCGCGTGTGCGAGCCTCCCGACGTATATCAGGATAGGCGGTCTTGATGTGGCCGGTGGAATCTACCTCCAGCACCATACGCACGATATCTACTTGCTCTGCCTTTTCCTCTGGCAGATACCAAACGAGATAGCTTGGGTCACAGAATTCGAACGTATCATTCATAAAGCGTCCAAAGCGCGCAGCATTTCCCACCAGCCGATGTATCTCATCGGACGACATTCCGGGAAACTGGCTTCCCGCCGAGCCGCTGGAACCATTAGCCACATCCAGAGGTTGCTGGTGACGCTTTAAGATGTGCGTAAAATCTGCCCCTGAAAGAGTAAGTAGTCGTCTGTTATTGCGATTGCGCCAATACGCCGTGCCTTCTTCTGGTTTAGCAGGCTCCTCAATGGGTGCAGTTACCGACGGTTTCTTCTTTTCCAGACGCCTAATAGCTGCGATTCTTTCTCTTAACAACATTCGCCGTTCGGACTTTCTTTCCGTAAACCTTAGCGCCTCCTGAAAACTCTCCCGCGCAGCTGACAGATTCCCCATCTGCCAGAAATAATCTCCGCGAATCTCCCAGGCATTGCGCAATACGTTCCTATCCCGAGGCCGGTCTGCATCCGGAGCAGCAAGTGCAAGCGTAAATAATTTAACAGCTTCCTTGAGCCGTCCCTCTTCTTGCCGCACGCGTCCAAGTCCATTCAGTCCATCACGACCAGTCCGATTAAACCTAAGCGCATCCCGGAAATGCCGAACTGCTTCTGTAATTTCACCGTTTTGTAGTGCCTGCTGACCGCGACATACCGCATTCTCATATGCCTGCGTGCGCGCCTCTATGGCGTAATGAAGCATATTTTCAGCATGCTGACGATCTGGGACATCTAGGGCGGTTGTGGTTTGATGGAATCGCAGAATTGCCTCATCAAACTTTCCTTGTCTTATAAGTAGCTGACCAAGCCTATCGAGCGCAGCATGCCTTTCCCAATCAATCTGAATCGCCTCTCTGAAGATTTTCTCTGCTTTTTTAAATTGCCCCCTTTCCATCGCTTTCTCGCCCAAACGAACAGCAGCCCTATATCTCTGTAGCCGTTTGACCTCTTCTCTTGCTATGTCTCCTGAGTTCCATATAAACAACGCTACCGCTCCTATAAAAGCCACTACAATAAGAGTGCCTGCAACCATCTCCGTTGGTCCAGCGAAAAACCACAAGAGCCCTTCTAATAGCGCAAACAATGCCATGCCTCCGACTGCAATGGCAACGCTTGCCTTTACTCTACCTGATTGCCGATCATTTATTCCCTTCTTATCTCCGCTCGGTTTATCAGGAGACCTTTGAGAAGTATTAGTCCTTGCTTTTGCTAAAATATGGTTCAATGCCCAATCAGCCCTGCTTTGAACCAGACTATTGGTATCGTGTTCTCTAGCTCTATTTAATGCATTCAAGGCCTCTATATCCGAAAGCCGAGCCAGAATTCCTAAAATCTCAGCTGCAGCTGCCCGTATTACAGCGTAAGGCGTGTATTTAGCATCGAGCATCTTAATTAAGATAGGGATTGCTCGTCTATCTGCGGATAGCCTAATCACATTAAGATATTTCTCTTGAGCCCTGCGCGAGTATTCATCATGCAATTCTACTCGTAATCTAAGGAGGCGCTTAAGATTCACGCGAGCAATTGTTTTGTTGGTATTCTCATAGCCACGAATCCCACTACGCAGTGGCCACCAAACGCCATTCTCAATATGAATCCATTCCAGATAAATCAAAGGTGATATTCTAAAGGGAATCCATCTTATGGCGATGGGAGATAAAAACAAACACGGCCCTGTAATCGATTTTATTACAAGGTGCCTTTGCAATGCAGAGCGGAGGGATTCCTCCGAAGCCCCTGAAACCCAATGGTCCAATTCCCAGAGTCGCTCATCGGGCTCCTCAAGTTCACCTTCTATTTCTAGGTAGGGTCTTTTAAAAGAACGTATTGCTGGAGCAATCCGCAAGATAGCCTTTACTATATTTTTAAAGATAGATTTTATAGCGGAGATAATTATCTGTAACCGATAGAGTACAAATATAGCAATTAGCCCAATACCACTTGCCAGCAACCCAAATTCATACCCTATAATGCTGGCTATAACAAACAGTGCCACAAACACTCCCGCTACTTTAGCAACACGCAAGTAAACGCCTCCAGATTCTAATCCAGGAGGATTAACTTTGTCCTTTATTTCCTTTTTATTTGGCTCTCGATAGAACCGCCTCGAGCGGCTCTCACCGAAGAGAGAGTCTAAGGTACTACGTGTTTCGATGTGGTGCTGTCGTGGTGACGTACGTGGACTCGAGCCACTGGCGGCGCCATCTCCATTAAAACCGGTTGTAAACAGCTCTACGAAGACTGAAACCAGCATGAGGCCGAATCCTACGTAAAACGAAATGTCGCCAAGATTCATAATGGCAGGGGGGGTGTTGATCCAATTGGTCACACCACCGAATGTCAAGTTCTCAATGCTATTGCCCCATCCTCCACCAAATACTAGAGCAGCCCCTATGGCGAACCAACGGGACCTAAAAATCAGGACTGAGGGCAATAAGACTGCAGAAAGAAGGAGCAAAACGACCAGTCCAAATGCTTCTTGACCAACAGATACAGAATGGACAACATGTGTAATACCCCAACCGGGGTCTGGCATCTTATTAGGGGCTTGTAACGGTAGAGTCAGTCTGATCATAATTTTGCTGAGCCAATCCAATGCAAACACGCTCAGCGCACCTCCTATGAAGAATATGAAGAAGCGGAGATTTCGTCGGATCATAGTGTCAAGTTTAAGTGGTGGAGTCAGTGACTGCCTGTTCGAAGTCTCCCCTGTTCCATTCTTGAACCGCATCCCACGGCCGCGGCTGCCAAGCGGGTTCATCGCCTCACCAAACGTACTTACCTCTAGACCAACATGGTGCTGGCGTGGCTCAGTCGGACCGGCAGCTCCAGATTTTTTTCTCGCTCTCTTGATAAGTGGAACTTGAAAATGCCTGCGCTTGAGTTTAAATGTCTTGGCCAGCCAATTGCTTGTGGCTTGAGAATAACTAAGTATGCTGCCTCTTGAACCTCTGATAAACCGCAAAACTCTCTTTTCTAAATTAGAAATAATTTTCCGTACGTTGAATCTCATCTCGTTGTAGACCAAGCGAACTCTATAACGAATCGGTAAATCACTAATCCTTATCCTATAGATTCTTTCTAAGCTCGCTGTTGCTAGTTTATAATTTTCCATTGCTAAGGATTTTGATTTTATGCCTTGTTTGTTATAAATTTCTGCTTTATGAAAGTAAGCCCTTGCATAATCCGGCCATAATTCTATGGAGGCATCATAACTTTTAATTGCTCCCTCTAAATCGCCTCTTTCCTCAAGAACCACCCCGCGATTATAATAAGCAATTGCCTTTATATGGTCTCTGGATAGACCTCTTATATATGTGATTTCCCTCAAATCGGAAAGTGCAATTATTCTATCTATCAATTCCTCATCCACTTTTAGCAAAACTCCAATTTTGCGATGCAAGGCATTTTTGTCGTTATAGGATAGGTCCGTAATTTGAATTTGACCATTAGAAAGTCTTAATAAATTAGCATTGTGTGGATAATAAATCCCATTTTTATCCTCTACAATATCTACAAAACCCACATTTAATCTAAACGCTTCACCTAAAACCTGAAATAGATAACTAAAGCCAAAACACCCAGACCTACCTGTCGCAAAAATTTCACTTAATTCCACTACACCCTTTTTGTAGGTGAGGTTCTTGCGGATAAAACTAAATAGCCAGTCTCTTACTGCTAATTCAAAATTAACTATTTCTTCTTGAGTAGCATAACGAGGCATATAGGCTAATTTTAATCTTATTCTGTGCGCAAATTCTTGGATTCCCACTCTGCCATATTCTCTTCTGACATCTTCATAGATTTCTCTTAAAGGCTTAGGCATCCGAGGCCACTTCCAAGCATTTAATTCCTTCTCAATATCTGCCAAATCAAAAGTCCAGACCTCATCAACCGGCTCAAATTGCAATTCTCTAACATTTGACTTGCTCTTCGGCCTTCCTAACCATAAAAAGCCAGCTTCCGAGCCTAAGCCTTTATTTGCTGGTAAATTAACACTGTTGTGCGAAGGGTTATTTGATTCGTTGACTTCTCCAAAAGTAATCAGCGGCTCGAGTTCTTTTATGGTAGCCTCACCAATACCCGTTACCCTACGTTGAAGATCATTAATATCAGTAAATAATTTTACTTTTCGCTCATTTATGATCTTTTCTATTAACTTCCGCATTTTCCTTCTTCTAGTCTTTTCTTTCTGCTTAGTAGGATATTTTAAAGCAAACCTCGAAAGCCTCTTTAATAGCTTCCTTAAGGTTGCTTCGTTAGTTGTGTTTATATTAATCCTCTCATCCGCCGCGCTTCCTCTTATTTGCTCAATACCATACTGACGAGCTTTGGGTGAAAGGTCTATGTCTCCGGGATTGTCACTTAATATGACCGGGCTATCTGATTCCGATTGATAAACAACCCCTCTAACGCCAAACGCATCTGGTAACGGTTTAATTCTAATGTTTAGATTTAGTTTTAGTTCCCGATTATCTTTTCTTCTTATAGATAAGAGTCCTACGTAAGTACTCGCTTCAATTCCTTTCTCTCTAAGTATCCCTGCAAGCCATTCCAATCCCCATATAACATTGGGAGGCGCATGGACTCTAATTATCATTGGATAAGTATGTATATATAAGATCCCGCCTTCTTCAAGTTGATTATACATATTTACTATAGCAGCAAAAGGGTCTTCAACATACATAAGCGAGTAGAAACAAGTAATAATATCCATCCTTTTAGGCAAGGTTACAGTAATAAAGTCATCTTGAATAAACTGAAAACCGCCAACTTCTATTTGAGATCTATCCTCTTCTTGGGACCAATCGACTATGTCTACTCCATACGTTTCTAAATCTTCTCCCCAAATTCTACATGCATCTTCTAAAGCTACGCCATCCCCACAACCTAAATCTGCCCAAGCTGCCCTACCTTTACTCTTAATTCTTGTTTTAATCTCCTTTTTTAGTGTTCCCCTTGGATAACTATGCCATTTTAGAATAGCTTCGTAATCTCTGAATGACCTTCTGCGTTTCTTATCTAGCTGTTCTCTTTTTACTCTCAACTGTTTCTCAGCAGCATTTTCTTCTGCCTTTTTAGAATCATACTTACGGGTGCCTTTGGGCGAAAGACCGAAAGCCTCAGCGTCGGAAATTGGAGTTGTTTCTTGTATTCTCTTACGCCAATCATCCCTTTGTTTTTTAGCTTGTCGTCTTACGTTCCAGTAAATTGCTTCATCGCTTGTGCCTTTAACTACCAAGGCGTATACCTTTTTTAAATTAACGGGGGTCTCTAAAATAACGTAATCTGGTATAGGCCGCCTACTCAATGACATTGAGTCATAATAAATAACCGATTCTATCTGCAATAAATCTAACCGCTTTTGCCCAATAGGTCCGGTTACAAGAATTGAAGGGCCTGCCTCTTGTGTAAATTTCTGAATTGCTTCTGTCTGTTGTTTAGGTGTCCTACCGATAAGATTAACAATGGTAATACCTCGACCATCTAGTGACTCTTGTAGTTCCCTAGTAATGTTTTTAACTTTATTAATTCTTTCTGCGACTATGACAATCCTACTTCTAGTAGGAGTCCGGGTTAATTTCTGGCTTAAGTCTACGAGGGCTTTTGTTCTGGGCTGTTCAATTCCTGCTTCTTTAAGGCCTTCACCCAATTCTATCAATCTTTTAACATTCGAACTATCTGCTAATCTCTCTCGCCATATGGCTATCTCGCGTTCTTCTCTCTTTGAAATCCCTTGCCGACGTTTTGCTTCCTGACGTTCTCGCGCCTCTCGGACATTATCGATAAGACTAGACAGGCTCTCAGTTACCGCTGAGGAATTCTCTTTTTGTAGCTCTTGCAGTAGTCTATGCAGATATCTTGCTTCAGCATTATCAGAACGTCTTCCTCGACGTTGGCCAAGGTCTGTTGCCGCATACCGTTCAACCTGAAGCCGAAAACTCTCGTCGTGGGCTCTCTCTCTTATCTTTTCATCCCTCTCTCTTGCGATAATAATCATTTCAGCTTGAATTAAAAACGGAATAAGGACGAAAATAGTATCTTGAGCCCGAACCAGTTTTCTGGCAAATTTTACTTGTTCCTTATCAGTCAATCTTGGCGTAGCGACAGTTAAAGGCCTCTTAAATAGATGTCCTATTAGAATATCCCTTACTGAAGCTGGCATAAGTCTTAATACTTCTGCCAGATTAAGAGCCATTCTCTGTTTTGCGGCCTGAGCCTGGGCGGCCCTTAATATCCTGATAACCTGCCTTGGGTCTTTGAGTTTCTTTTTTAAATCTTTCTCCAGTTGGAGGGCGCGGGTTACATATCGATATATCTCTAACTCCGCCAGTGCTCTGCCTAGCATCCCTTCTAAAATATCTCTCATTTCAGTGAACTTGGGAATTTCTACAGGAACCATCTTTAAATCAGCTAAAGGAAATGCCCGCATTTCACGAGCTATAGTTGGCTTCGGAATATCTTCTTTACCAAGAGGCAAAGGAGGTTGTCTGAGGTCTACCTTGCGCGCTGGCTTACGACGACGCAGGTTTCCGTAGCCCGGCCGGCGATAATGACGCGCTTTTGAGTCTTGGCCGCGGGCAAATGGCGAATGCAACATAACAAGGGGCGTAACATCTTCATCAGAATCCCAGACAAAATTTCTTGCCTTGATATGTGAAGACTTCGCCTTTGCTTGGGCCCTCTTAATATCTGGATAATACAGCATCACGTTATAACAACCAGCTTCGCTGTCTTCGGGTCGGCCGTTGGCAATGACCCGAAGAATGATGGCGCCGTTACTAATATGCGTACCTAAAACTGAATCAATGAAGCGCCGACCGGTCTTACGCATAAAATCTTCCACTCTATCTTCAGGGTGATTTTGCAGCCACGCAAAATAAGCTTCATGGCCAGCAGGTTTGACCGTGTAATCGTATGCTTCCTTAGTGAGCTTACCTTTGAGTTCAGACGGTAATTTTTCGCTTTCTAATAACTCCTCATAAATATAGGGTTCTTGGGTCTCTGGATTTATCACCCAATTAGGCCGCAGAGTAGTATTAAGATAAATATTTATATCGGGAATATTAGATTTCTTAAAATCTCCGGGGCGGCTGTAGGCAATAACTTCTCTCTGTCCTTGCTGTCTTGCTAATTCATATTGGGCTTTAACCAATGCTTGCGCAATGTGCCAGTCTCGGAATTCCCGAAGCACAGTTACCCAAGGACAGAAGCGTATAAAGAAGCGCATATCGCCTCCGGCATCATTGGTACTTAAGGTTCCGTTGCCGGTTAAATTAGCCCAGGTCTTAGTTAACTCAGCGAATCTTTCGGCATCCATACTGCTAATATTTACACTTAAGATTAACCCGATAATCTTCCCTTCTTTATTCTTGGCTACCAATATACCCTCAGGGTTATTCCTTAAGGCTGCTTTCATCTTTTCTTCTGTAGTGCCCAGACCCTCAGGCGAAGCGAGATTATAGGCCTTTAAAATTTGTTTTTGCTCTTTGGGGTTAGCGATTTCAATAGTAAACGCTTTTTCTATTGTACTGGGTAACATTAAATGTCTAAGGGAATCACTTACATCCCTCTGCATACCCAAAACAAGATTACGCCAATAAAAGTTTTCAATAACATTGAGCGGTTTGGGCAAATTGAAGGTAATTCTAAAAACCTGACTCTCTTTTTGGATAGACTGACTAACAACCACCTCTCCCATTGAAATTTTGATTGTGCCAGACGCCCGGCCAAATTCTATCGCGAGTGGAAGCTCAATTGCCCAATGTCCTTCTGCGAGCTTGCGTAAAAGAAAACTATGTGTATTCTGAGTACTCAAGACCAAATGTGTGTTGGACTTATCCAACTTAATTTTACCAAGATCTCCGGGAGCAAAATTAACGGGGAAGCCCGCTTCAACTGCGGCATGCAAAAGCTGCTGTTCTTGTTCTGAAAGCAGACTACGCTGCACATGCCACATCTTAATTGCCATAAGCTGAATAAGCCGAACAGGAACATTATTTCGTCTAAGTCTTTTAACAATCATTGTGGCGATGCCCAGAATTTGGCTACTACTAAACTTCTGGCCTTTAAATCTAAACCATAAAGCAATTTCTTTGTAGAGCTGCCCGCTCTCTAAAGCCTCAAACACTGCCCATTGTAAAGGCGAAAGCCAAGCCTTAACTAATCCGGCAGGTGGTACTGGCCTTCTAAGCTGCACATAATTCCTCTCTAAAGCGATCTTCACCGCTTCCGGCGGGCTTCTCCTATAAGGTTCGAGCCCCAGCATAGGATATATCTGTGTTATAATTATCTTATGCATACTTCCCTTACTCCTGCCCATGCGTTTACCGATTTCTCTGCTTGGGAGCTCCTCTAAGAACCCCTCGAGAATCTGTTCTTCTTCTGTGGGTTGCCCGAGAACTAGAAGTGCGGCTAATGGAATATGACTACACCTCTTATTTTTTTCGAGACCAAGTTTGCGAAATAACCTCACTCCTATCTGAGCGACACCCCTTACGGAAACATTAAACTGCGCAGCTAAATCTCGGGATGCACACCCCTGTGCAATGCCGCGGACATATTCGCGCTGTTCTTTATTGATAAGATATCGGTGCCTGGCGAAGAATTGTTGTTTATATCTCACCTCAGTTACCCAGCCATTCAAAATAGCCATCAAGGCAGCTTCGATTCGATTTCCAACCCCGAGGGATTTTTTTAATAACCTCAGGTATTGCTTTTCCGTTATGCCGAGTTCAGGAAGCAGTTCACTTACCGGTCTTTGCTCTACTAACCCTTGTAAGAGCTGCTTAGTTTTCTCATCAGGTCGAAAATCAGCCTGCTTTGGTGTCCTCAGGCGCTCGGGTAACTCTTCTTGCAGACGCAGACGCATCTCGCGGGTGATAGTAAGGACTCTGACTTCTCTGCGCGGTGCTCTGGAAAATCCTCTTAATCCGCCACTTAAATTACCGTCGCTCCTTACCATCGCCACCACAGTAGCAACTAACGTAATCGCTCCCGCCAGGCTAAGCGGATGGGAATTGAATGAAGGTGCTGTTAAAAGATGAATGCCTAAGACAAAAGCCGCTACACCTAAGACTAATATCCCACCAGCCACGGCGAGGGTTAATAGTCGTGCGATAGCACTAAATAGATGTAGCGGCTGAATTTCTCTAATCCTGATTATAATATTACTAAACCAAGAACCACTAATTTGAATGGAATTTTCCTTGTGGGATTGACCAGTTAAAACAGCATTAACTTCATGGGCAATTTCCTCAGACGAAGCATTCTTAGGTAGGATAATATAGATATTTCCTTGTTTATTAATGTAGTTAGCAGCACCAAAAGGCCAGAACGAGGGCCAAAATGGCGGTGCGCGCACAAAGGTTACCCCCTTTGCTGCCAATTCTTGTCTGATATCTCTTATTTCAATACCATAACCAGCCATTACTTGTTGGATTGCATCTAAATCTACTTCCACAGTAGCCCAGTCTTTGATATTTTTACCAGTCAGGCGTTGTGATATTGCAACTAAGACATTCACCACTGGCCGAGGCAGGCCTATTGAGGAGGCATCGGGAGGTGTACTTTCATTTAAATGCTGACCAGAAGTAGCGCCAGTAGCCAAACCCTCTGTATCAAGTCGTAATCTCTCCAATGCCTCGGGTTGTAAGTTTCTTATAATAATTGAAGCCTTAAGTGGGTTTTCTCTCTGAATTTTTGATAATAACTCACGGATCACCCTTTTCTCTTCAACATCAAGCCATATACCCCTTTCTATAATCTGATTTATACCCGAAGCTATTTGCTCTGCAGAATTTCTCTCATTTATTCCAAAGGCACCCAATAGCCTCTTTTTCGGCATAATCATCTCTAATATAAGGTGAATAAACGGATAAGATTTCTCATCGAAATATTGTCTAATTTGTTCATCAGAAATCATTGTTGGTGTAATTCGTTCAATAAATACATAACGAGTTAAATCATCAGCAATAAATAACATCTGACCAATCAAGTCTTCAAATCGTCTATCTAAGATTAACTGATTACCTACTTTAAATTGGGCGATTAGCTCAGTAAGTGCTCTATCTGGATCAGATCTTGCTATAGATATTAACCGTAGTTCTTCCCGAACGTAAGGGGTACTTTCAATAGCAGCAATTGCTGCATCCAGCCCGAGTTCTCCTTCTGTAAAATCTACCTCAATTTCGGAAATATCGCTGTGTTCTCTATAAACCCTTAAATAATATCTTCTTTTTTCTTCTCTCATAAATAGTTTAGCCATGAAATTTGCCTTTTTCGCTATTACTTCATTTTTCTTTGCCTTCTCTAAAAGGGTTTTAGTATCAGTTATCCAGAGTGTATAGGTCTCGGCGAAATCTTCAAGTTCGTTTGTCATCGCATAGTGCGAGACAAAATTATCTTCGTTCGTAATGATTGACTTATCTTTAGGACGCCAACCAGATAATTCTAAAAACTCAAGGCGTTGTTCACTCGAAAGAATATGGAAATATACATGATGGCCAATTTCATGTAAAGCTACAGCATTGGCGTCATGCTTAGAGACTATACGGTTAACTATTATGGGATTTGGATAGCTATAAAATGCTCCTGCACCACCAAAGCTTTCGCGCTGAACTGCTTGTATCACAAGCATGCTTCTTAAACCATCTAAGTGTCTTTCTGGTAGACTTTCCAACACATTTTTAAGATAAAGTGCTATTTGTTTTCTTGTCTCAGAACTAATGATAATAATACCGTATTTTTCATATATTTCTCGAAGGTAACCTTTTAGGTTTAAAGCTTTAATTAATTGTTCTCTTGTTGAAGGAATATCGAGTGACAATCTGTCAATAACTCTGTTTCTTTCTCTAATGAGTTTTATTAATGGGTGGCGATAAGTATAGCGATCGATACCAATCTCTCTTGTATCCTTGAGTAATCCTTCAATCTTATTGGTTAGGTTTCTAATCTCTTTTAGTTTTCCTCTTGTTGTGATTGGCTTAATAGATAAAAACAGATAATAACAAGAATATAAAGTCATAACAGCAATTACACCAGCTAAATACAAGGGAATCATACCAACAACTAAAAGAGACCATAAGATTAAAGAAGAAAAGCCTAATAAAGATGCAAAGATAGAGTATTCAAACTTGGAAACCATCACTTTAAAGACCGCGGAGAGGTTTAATAGCCGTGCTTTAAGAGCACCTAATAGACGTAGCGGCATTAAAATTAATCCTTTAATATCTTTATAAACCGCCTGATAATTTATACCCCCATCTTCTTTTAGCCACTTCTTAGGAAGCACAAATCCACAGCAAAGATAAGTAATATCTCTCCAGGGGTCATCTTCAGTAAGTGGCCTAGACCAGAGATCAATAAGAAAACTTCGATCGTCCCGCTGTGCACGAGTTAGATAATAAGCGGCTTGTCTATCTATAATTACCGTAACGTTATCGCTTAGTCTCAATAAGGAGGCAGTGGTTGAGCCGGAAATTTTTCCTAACAATGTCTTCCTTACTGCCTTGGCTTTGCTTTCACCGCTAGCCAAAAGTAGTTTTTTGCGGGCTTTTAAAATACTGTAGATATCGATGGTGTAGGCGTGAGCTATTTTTCTTGCCTGGAGTTGGTTGGCTTTTCTTGTGGAGGGTTTAAGACTTACTTTTCTAATATCGAAATCCTTAATGAAACGTTCCAGGAAACGGTGGGGTAAATTATATTTAGGTGGCGCTCTTCCATAGAGATATTTTAAGCGCCACGTTGCAGGTAGACTTACTTCTTCAATAAAGGCGATGTGTCCGTTAGTACCAATGCCTAATACTGCTAAGTCAACTTTACCGGCCTTTTTTAAGGCTTGTCTGTATTTTTTCACTGCTTCTTGCTCGGAAGCTAACCCATCTAAAGTATGTACTGCTCTGGGTCTGTTATTTGGCGGTAACCTATCTACCAATTTATTATAAATATAGTCTCGGAAATCTCTCGTCCCTACCTGTTCATCTAACATAAAGATAATCACTTTAGTAAAATCTATCTGTCCATTCCAACCCATAACAACCAAAAGGTCGTATAGAAGTTCAGGAGTCTTGCCTGCAGGGAATAACATTACCGCGTTAACCTCTTCCTCGTTTCTTCCTTCCCTACGCTTCCTTTCAATAGCTTCTCTAATTACATCTCTAATCTCCTGGGCAGCCAGCTCGCTCATATTGTCGTAATCAATAGCCACTACCACATCAGCCCCTTCATTTGCCCCAAAATCCGGATCATTTGCTCTTGGTGTTCCTGGTCTACGGTCACCTGAGGACTCTGCGGTCCGTAATGGTGAAAGAACCTCACTCACCTGGCGATACGCTTTATCATCTTCTCCGAGATTAACGAATTCCCTTAAAATCCTGAGTGTTTCATTAACATCAATGAATTTGGGTGGTACACGAAGTAGCCTACCTTCTCTTTGAGCCTTAACTAGATCAATCACAATAGGTGACGATCTCCCGCCCAATAATTCCACTACCTCGTCTGGCAGGATTTCTGTTTCAGTCTCCCGATTCCGTACAATCGCGAAGGAGAAAAATACATCCATAGACCATGTCTGCGGATACCATCGCCTCGGAAGCCGGAAGGCAAGACAAACCAGCTTGCGAGAGGATTCAAAAGCAGCGCGCAATGTATTCATGTCTGGGTCTATCACGCTACCAAATGTTGGCAGATCCTCTATTCCATAAAGCCCGTACCTCACAATACCTCCAATTATTGATAATGGAGTTACGTGATATGCGACCAAGAATTCGGCATCTTGGGCAAAAGCAACTTCTCCTTCAATTTTTTCTCCATCTGTCGGTAAACCAACTTTTTCTTCTCCAAAATCTGGACTATTCTTTTTCGCTGTGCCTGGGTCGCGGTCATAGTCAGATTCTTGACCCTGCATATCTTCTGATGACCCATATGACTTATCTGCTTGCCAGGTCGGGGAGATTCCTTTGATTCTATAGCGATAACCGCGATAAGGCGGTAATTCGCTTGCCGTTGCCCCAAAAAACCCGCTCCTCATCCAAGCCTCCATAGACGACTTAGTCGTTTCGGCACTGATTGACCAACCTGCGAACCGCCTTATAGACTCTGGATGAGTTCCTAACCATCGATACAATAAAGGAAAAATTCTCTTTCCTCGGTCATCTTCTTCATACAATAACACATAACCATACCTGAAACTCAAGACCCGCTTCTCTGAATCAACTTCTACCATAAATACTCCAACATATTCACCATTCCGCATGAGCTCACATGATATTAGCGGGGGAATCTCGCTTACGGCAAGCGTAATCCCTTTATTTAGAAACGCCTGCTCAACAAGCCGATGAATCCTGCCACGATTACTAATATTTCGAGGTAGATGGTCAAGCTGCTCTAATGCCATATCAATCTTTTTTACATCATCGCTTGATAACGCATCAATAAGTGCCTTATCAGTAATAAATCTCTCTTTCTCATCCTCTCCAGATCCACCCCGCATAAGCGGTAGGTTAGGTACATCCGGAACCTGGTTGATGTGCGACGTGCCTGGAGTTGATGTAGTTTGATATTGCTCAAACAGAGCGCGCACAGAAGGCTCAACAATTTCATTGCCTCGCACATTTACTCCGCTTTCTAATTCAGGGCAGGTCTTTATTGCGCCATCCACACCTCTTTTAGCAATGGCAAGCACATAAGGTAAAATGGCTTCGGAGAATTTTAGCGTGGAAACTCTACCTACGGCTGCTGGCATATTCGGCACAGCATAAAATAGGTTCCCATATCGCCAGGCAAAATGGTTTTCATGATTAGTTACTACATAACCATCAGGAGCAATACTTCCACCCTGATCTACGGCAATGTCAATAACAGCCTTCTTTCTATATCTGCTGGTGCGCTTTAAAAGTTCGTTACTGATTACTACCGGCGCCTTATCACCAAACACATAGACAGCTGATATTATCACATCAGTTTCTATTAAGATACCTTCTAGATCATCGCCAGTCTTTGAGGTTATTTCAACATCCAGTTTTTTATTCAGCTCTATTTCTTTTTCTTTAAAATATGCTTCTAATTCTTGCTTTCTCGTCTGATTAATCTCGCTGATAGTTACTTTGGCGCCCATTAAAGCAGTAACTAAAGCTGCGCTTCTACCCGCCACACCACCGCCAATTACCAAAACATTTTTACCTTGAAGATTTTGTCTGGGTCCAAACTTATAGAAATCATCCATACTTCTGAAGCGATGGACTGTCTTTAAGAGATACCGATTATAAATAGGAAGGCCTTTAGACTGATCTATACCTATATTTATCACTGCTCCCACCCAACCAGCAATGGAACCCGCCACTTCACTCATCGGGTCTAAAAGAATAGTCCGTCCGTCTTCTCTCACCGTCTCTAAACCAATTGCCGTGAGTCCTGACTTTTTTAAAAATCGAGTCAACTCCATTGAACTGGCTAAATGTAAGTATGACATTATGGTATGGAGAGCTTTTAAAGAGCCGTATTCTTCTGGTAGTGGTTCCTTTACTTTAACGATGAAACCAGCGCGCTTAAATACTTCTTTAGCAGTTCTAACTATACGGGCGCCTGCTTCTTGGTAATCCCTATTGGTATATCTACTCTTTCTACCGGCACCGCTTTGCACCACGACCTCAAGTCCTTCTTGAGTAGCTACCCTTACCGCCTCCGGCGTAAGGGCAACCCTTTTTTCACCTGGTTTTATCTCTTTCGGCACACCAATAATTAATTCTTCCGCTCGACGGTATCCTCGCCACCCCCTATTATCTAAGAAACCGCCGGTGGGATTACCATCATCAGTAACTAAAGTTGCTGCTAGCATTGGTTGTGTGCTTATAGTCTTCTCGGCATAAACTCGAACTCCCTTCACTGTAAAACAAGGAGCAGTCTCGTAGTATTCTTCTTCAGTATAAATATATTTATTTATAAATTCATCGGGTAAATCTAAACCATATAATTCATTAAATTGGCGCAATTGCGTATCAATTACAAAAGGCTCTACTTCAACTATCCAGTGAGTTATAAAAGTAACGGCTTTGGCGGGCTTTGGCCTAGTCGTAGGTACTTCGATTCGTTGCATCTCGCCACTTATTCCAATTTTTTCTAATTGCTCAATAATATAATAAGAGGGAGATACACAATTTGAGCCATCATAGGGATAATATTTTTCTGCTGCATTTTTAGCAATGGTTCTTAATTTTATTTCCAGCCATTCTTCGTAATTTTCAGCTGCACCACCAGCCATAGGAGGTAATTTTGGGCCATTATCATACCTGGGTTTCTCTTGCCCAGAAATTCTAAAAACGAAAGATGTTTTGGGCTCACCATCCGCATAGGTTCCAGCGGCTCTGACTCTGTATTGCTGAACTGGATGTCTTCCAAGCACTGCTTTATAAAAACCAGCCTCTGGTCCATTGGTGCGAAAATCTCCCTTAAGTTTATTTATTCCTTTTTCTCTGGCTAACTTAGCACCGTTTACAAGTAATCCTCTGCCAATATTTTTTCTCTGTGCATAAGCCCTAACTGCCATAAGAGGAATGTAATCCTTTGGCATAATAACAATATAGCCCAATATTTGATTATTCCCATCTTTGGCTAATAATATTACGTAATCTTTCTCTCCAAAGAAGGAAGGCATAGATTTGTTGTATTCCTGCCAACCCACCGAATTATTTATTTCACACACTTCAGCTAATATTTGTTCTATAGTCATCGAATTTAATAAATCACTAAGGGTAATATAAGTGATTGGGCTTTCTTCTAAATACGCTGCGCCGCCAGCGATTGTAGGAATTATCTCAATCTCATCGCCGGGATTAAGGGTTGTATCTTGGCCTTGCAAATTTTTGATATCTTTGCCGTTGACAAAGACTTTAATTGTGGGTTGAAGATTTCCTGATTCATCAAAGATTACCAATTCTAAACCTGGGTGGGTTGCTATTAAATAGCTAAGCGCGGTTCTTAAATCAAAACCATAGATATTTACCTTTCCTCCTTTAGCCAAAAGATGTTTTGTTTGATTATCAACAAAATATCTAAGGGGAGATGCTAATTTTAGCCCTACATACATTCTTCCATTGATAACCAGATGCCCATAACGTTCTAATGTATCCATTGCCTCCTTTACTGAGCCAGCCCCTAATTTTCTTATTGCACTGGCCAATAGTATAAGCACACGTCTTTCAGGAATTCTTAATAAATTAGCCGCTGCCTCATGGGTAGTTAAAGGTCTAGAAGCCCTAATTAAGTGAAGTGCCTTTAAAACTTGAGATTCATCGACACCTAATGGAATCTCCTCCATTATTGCCCTCCTTAATTCTGGCAAAATATGCCCATATTCAACAGCCTTCTTCACAAGGGCCCAGCGACCTTTAACTAATGGGTCTTTTCTGTTGGCCAAGCGAACATTAATTATATACGCTACATCACGAAGCGCCCTTATTCCAATGTTAAGTTGTTTACTAGTCTGTCTTAAAGATTTAAGGCTAGCTAACTCCTTTAAAATTCTAATCTCCCTAGGGGCTAATGGTCGCATAAGGGACTTATATACATAAGGGTCAACTTCTTTGGGAGTTAAGAATTCTTCTTTTAGAGCCCTATCTATCAATAAGAAATACCGTTTTGACCTGGCTCCTTTTATCTTGAAAAACCTATAGAGCGTAAAGATAGAACTTTTAATTGACTGCTCTGTTGTGCCTGCCTTTTGAGCAATATCGTATTGAGAGATTCTTCCTTCCTTTGCGATTATTTGTAATATCTTCGTCTTTATTGGCCCCAGCTCTTGTTGGGCAAGAGGAGTTATATTTAAATAGGGATTAATCCATTCTCGATCTCTTAATTTCTTGACTGCTTTAAAACGGGCAAAAGGAGTATTGCCTTTAACACCTGCTTTTCTGTAGAGTCTACGCACATGCTCTTTTGTAGTATTTATACTAATATAAAGCGCCTGAGCAATTTGGGCATTAGAGGCTCCGGTAGCCATCAGCTCTGCTATCTCTATCTGTCTTGCGGTAAGAGGATTTTTTAGCTTTCGGTTTGAAGTAGCCTTCTTGGTCTTCTGTGCGCCACCAGTAAAGGCACGCGCGCGTTTACGCGAATCAACCAAACCGCTATCCACCGGATTAAAGACTGTGTCACTTAAGGCCTGAGCATAGAAATGTGTAATCGCACGGAGGTCGCGAGTCTCTCCATCGCCATTCGATTCCTGAGCAGCTATTATATCCTTAATGTTTTTGCGCTGTAGTGACGAAGTCCTACTCACCGCAATAATCACATCAAATTTTTCACCTCTAAGCTGCATTATTTTCTTATTTATCAGCGCTTGCAGCTCACCATGACATTGCTCAAAGTCATTAGGAAGGAACTTACTGCCGTATTTTTCTCCTTCTTTTCTGGCTAAGGCAATGGTAGAGCTGGCAGTAAGAAATTCTCTCATCTCAGGCAGGGTAAATTTCACGGATACGCCACCGGCCTCCGTTAGTATCAGGCGCAAGATAATTTCCGGCCTATTCTTGATAAACTCGCCGATGGCCTTAAGTACATTACCGCCATCTGTCTCTCCAAAATATACTATATTCCTTATCTGCCTAAATTCTGGATAATCTGTAAGCACCCTCAAATGAGGCAATCCAGCTGAATCTATGCCTATTACCTGTTGATAGAGTTTACGCAAAGTAAGACGAAGCTTGTATTCAAAAACCGTATTACTGCTCACTGCATCAAATTCTTTTTCTAGAACAGTCTCGCCTCGAATTATTTCATTTATTGACTCTAATTCACCTAAGCTTACTTCTTCCAAAGTAGTGCCTTTTTTGACCACGGTTTCATAAAGACCGGATATCTCACCTGCCAAACCCAGAACCTGGCCATATCCTTTTTCGCCTCGTGACATCGCCACAGCCATTCCTATCACGGCATTATAAACCGCCCGACGCACTATATCTTTCGGTTTCCCTTGATAAAGAAGCAGTTGTGGTATTTTTGCCTCTAATCTCTTGGGAGAGTAACGCCAGGCCCTAAATCCTTTTATTTTCTTCAGCGCCTTTTGGAATTGCCTGCACATCTCCGCATCAAATCCACATAAGCAGCAGAAAATCGCATTCTCATTCTGTTTATACCAGTTTGCGGTGTCTTGTATCGCCTCATCTTGGATTAGTTTCTTTCTGATGTGGCTGTCAAGTTCATGATATTCGATTTCTATTTGTTTTAATAGAGGTAGGCTAAAGGAATAAGGATGTTTATAGATGGTGGCAGAAGAAATATCGCAACGAGCAACTTTTTCTTCAGTCAGGGTAGTAATCACGAGTTTAAACTTTGGCGGAGCGCGAGGATGAAGTTGTTTTAATATGGCTAATATCTGCTGCTCTTGTTCTAAGAACCCCCGAATCTCCTCAGGTAACCCTTCAGGAATTTCTAAATCAAAACCGTCTATCTGTATTCGGGCTAAAATTCCGTCTTTGATTCCATGCTTCTCCAATAATCTCTCTGCTTCTCTTTGGGCTTTTTTAGGCACACGAAGCGGACAGGGTGGCCGTAATAAATCTCCCAATTGCGCTTCTTCCTTTTCTGTGAGCCCATATTCTGCGGCAAAATTATTAAGATATTCTTCCCATTTATCTTCTGGCGCCTGAAGTAAAAGGTCAAGGTCCCTTTGAGTTACTTCATCAGTGAGCCGGGCGTATAATGCTTCAGCAAAGGGTTGTTGGCTAAGGCGGCCTTTTCCCTCTTCGTATTCGAATGCCAGCTGTTGGAAGGTCTCATGGAAGCGCAAATTCAACCCCACACTACGCCCCAAATAGGCATCCACTTCACCTAAGAGATTTAAAAACTCATCCTGACCAGTAAGACGCATAATATTCTCTTTGAGCTCTTCGGTTTTATTGTAAGAAAAATGCTCTCGACGAACCATTAGACTGAGTAATGCAGTAGGGGAATAAGGGTGTTTCTCCAATAAACGCGGATCTCTTGCAATCTCTTCGGATTCCCCAAAGAGCTGTACGCCATAAAAGCGTTCCATAACTCTAAGGTCCTCGGGGCTAATGCGTCTTACTACCTTCTCCTTCACATTCACTCTCCGAGCAATCATTCTCAAGAAAGCTTTGGCAGTTTCCCGACGGAAGTTCTCATTAATATGCAGCCAGTAGCGCCCTTCTTCTGCTTTGGCTGGTTTGGGTTCCCAATCTGTAGCAGACGACTCCATAGTTAAATCCAACACATAACGATCATGCTCATCCCATTTAATCAAGGCAATCCCCGCAATTCTATCTCCCCATTTGCGCAGCGCCCGATAAGATGGTGTGCCTGCTGCTTTAATAAAGAGGCTGGTGGCCCGACCCTCTCTGACATGCACCTTGACTGCCTCAGGCACCACAGTATTAATCACATCCTGCTCTAACTCTTGTCCTAACCGCACCAGTCCCTGGCGTAGATAACTGCTGTAACCCCGGCCACGATACCTCCCTTGATATCTCCCCCAGCGGAAAAACCGCTCCTTACTCAAATAGTAATAGGTTGGGCCGAGTATCTTCTTTGTCCCCTGTCGACTAAGAACAGTCTCCGCATAACCGATGATTCTCCCTTTGCGGTTTTCCAGAACTAAAGTGTATTCTGGAGTATAACCGATACTTCGCTTCCAGCCATCGAGCTTTTTTTCCGTTTCCCATGCCTGGCGCACATCATCGAGAAAATTTTTCAGAAAAGCCTTCTGATCAGATTCACGCATCATCCGGACTGAAACCGGATAGCCCATCATTTTCGGATTGAGAAAACGCAGGACATCGCCTTCCAATAGCTTGACCTGTTTAGCGGGATTGATTAAGAGCCGCAAAGCAATCGCCAGACGCCGGCGCTCTTCGGGATCCTCAACTTCTACCACTGCCCTTACTTTAATAATGTCTTCTTTTCTGAATCTTAGCCGGATCCGAATAGAGCCTTCTTCTAAGACGCTAAAAAGAGTATTAAGATAATATGCTTCATTAGCCCGGTAAAGTCTCTCCTCTTGCTCAATCTCTTGGGCATTAGCCGGATCTTCTAAAATCTTCTCTAACTGGTTTCTCAGCGCCTCCGCAAAATCCTCTCCGCCGGATATGGGCATGTTCTGATTTTTAAGTCTTCTCTCTCGATGCAATAACCGCTCGCGTTCACTCGGATGAGGTTCGGCTGCAAGAAGCCTTTGGATGTCCGCAATTCCCAAGCGGTTAATCCGAAGGTCAAACTGCTTAATCCATTCTCTCCAGTAGAAATTGGCACCAGGTCTATGTTCCAGATGAAACATATGGCTCAACTTACTAATCACCGCTAGTTCAAGAGGTTCGCCACTAGTTAGCTGTGCGATGGAACGCTTGAGTACTTCGTTGATGATTATCTTACCGCTTTGGTACCGCCACCCTTTCTCTTGTCTTACTTTTTCAAAAACTTCCAATAAGTCAGCTATGGGAGTAATAAAAAGAATCGTCCCTATACGCTTTTGGATGAGGGCCTGCAAACCAAACTGTGACTTGCTGGTGAGCCAAAGTAGATTGTTCAACTGCTCAAGTGAAGAAATTTCCTCCAGCTTATCAATTAGCACATGGGCAATTGGGCCTTGTATTCGTCCCAGCATCTTACTATCCAACTGAATAAGCTGTTCTGCACTCAATGCACCCAAAATAGCCTCCACTTGTATAGAAAATCCCCTGCTCACCAACCGCGAATCCCCTTTTTCGCCTAATAGAAAAATCAACTCGCTAAACGCTCTATCTTCTAAAACGGCAAAGAGCTCCTGGGCTGCTCTTCTGATGTGTGAAAGATGTATATCGCGTTGTGTTTTAGGTACCTGACTAAACCCTCCATAATAGCGAATAGTCCGTTCTAACTGAAAGCTTGAATTTATAATCTGTCTAGCTTGCCAAGATAAACTTTCCGGGGCTGGGTGCTTAACAGTAATACCGCCAGAGCTTGGGGTAGCTTCAGTCTTAAGATCATAAATAAGCGCTATCCACTCCATCAACGCCGGATCCCTCTTTATACCTTTTTGTCTTGCTACGCGCCTAACTTCCTCCTCTATGGGTGCGGCTAACGTATCAAATAATTTACTTCTCTGCAGTTGTCTCCAGCGCGTCCGGTCCGCCTTTCTCCTTTTTAAGGCCCGCTTAACAGAATCTGTTCCATGAATTAGTGTGGCAATAATCATCACATGTACGAACGCCTCATCGTTCTTAGGTAATTTCTCAGGAAGCACTTCCAGTTTAGGCTCCTGCCTCACTTCGTGAGCAAACGGCTGTCGAGGAGTTTCTTGCCTTGCGTCCTTCTTAGGACCGCGGTAGAAAGCAACAGGCCCAAAATGATCAATGATATATGATAGTTCCTGTTCTAGGAAGTAAGCCGGGTTTTGCTCGGACCCAGGACCACCGATGTCGTCATACGGACCAAACCCGCTACCCACGCCGGACTCATCCGCCGTCCCATCCGCTGAACTATCAGAGTCGTCCCCGCCTATAGGCTCAGTGTAGCTGGAGTGCTTTAGACCTATAGGCTCTAGAGATACTTTCTTAATTGCTCTGCGCAATGTGATTATTAACATAGTAATTAATAATACCGGAATTGAAAACACTACGATAGCCCAGAGCTGTAATAACCACGGTGAAACTAGAACAAAATCAAATATATTAGCGGCATAGCCTACACTTACAGATTTTCCAAGCCAGTATTTTAATATAAAAGGATTAGTAATCATTAAGTAATCATTTCCCAAAATCCGTAGTGGAGCCAATAGGTTTATGAAAAGGTTGGATAGGGAGAAGGAGATAGTAAATCCTCCAAAAAATAGAAGAAATACCTCAAATGTTTTCTTTAATCGCTGTTCCCATTTACTTAGCAACAGACCTAATTCTGACACAATTACAGTGGGAGAATGACTTAATAATAAAAGGACTAATCCTGCAACAAAAGCTAAAATCGCCGCAGGAATCTCAGAGGTTTCACGTAAATGAAGAACATTTGTAATAGCTACTCCTGGCAGGAAAGGCAGTGAATGATATAAAATATTACAACTCGATTCACTGCATGCCACCAGAGGCAGCAATAAGGCAGCAATTAGGATACCGACAAAATGAATAACCAAGAAAGGAAGAACCCACTTTACCGTCTTGTTGCGTAGATATTGCCAGAAGCTCATCTGGCCATCTTGCTGCCATAGTTGTCGCAAAACAACAGAACTATAAGCCGCTACACCCGAACTTGAGCCGCCCTCGCCAGAAACCTGGGGTAATTCCTGTTTCTGGATTGGGTTTTCTGCTTGTTTTTTTATCAGATAGCTAAAGACCTCCCCCTCCCGCCTATGAAATGCCAGATTGAAACGCTCTGCTGTAGCCTGGTCGAGCTCTGCGTCTTCATCTGAAAGGAACCAGCCGCCTTCTCTTAGTGAAGTGAAGACGACCTCACGATACGCAGCCTTGCTTGCCTGCATTAAGGATCCCCACTCCATCCTTTTCTGTACGAGAACATCTACACCCTGCTTGAGTTCACGGCGCAACAGGCGCGGATAGCGCCGAGGAGTAAGTGCATTGGTTCTGGAGAAGACCAGAAGAGTACGCTCCTTCGCTTCGCTATCACTGGGATGCCGCCAAGTAAAACGCAATTCATGGATATTCTTGCTTAGCTTACGAATCTTAACGTCCTGCTCCTTAATTCCCATTATCTCAAGCACCACTAGCAGCGGCAACTTGATCCCATAGTTCATCGCCGTAGCCCACGGCAATTGCGGGAAGGACTCAAGAAACCCGTCTCGGATACTCTCGCTAACCTCATCCAGCAGACCAGCACTGAGGAGCTGTTTTTGCTCTTTAGGAAGATTAAAAGGCGCGATATCGATAAAATCTAGGTGTAGCGCATTGGTGGCGAACAAAAATAGAAGCAGGTCTGCTCCTGAACCAAAGTATGCAGCCCGCTCAAGTGACCCTGCGGACGTCACTGTGTAATATGTACTTAGCGGATCAGCAAGTGCTTTCTGAATGGACTGGTGGCCAATTTCTTTCTCTTTTGAACCGCGGTAGAAAGCAAGACTAGCCAGGCAAAGTATTCCTGAAATAATCACGCCCCGCTGGGAAGCGGAATCTACTCCCCACCAGCCACGGAAGGTAGAGTAGATATCCCCAAAAATATCTTCCCAACGGAGCGCAAAATTCAAAATCTCAAATCCTAATAAAGCCGTTACAACTAATCCCACACTTGCCACTAACCCACCTAACCCCGCCAACCAAAGCGGAATTTGACCGCTCTCGCCCGGCTTATAAGAACCAAGGGTGTCCCCTTGGGGAACGTCCCCATATGCAATTAATTTTCTGACTAACTCTCGCTGCCGTACTATGGCGCCTTCAGCTTCCGCCTTGCTGATTGATGTGTCGTCGCCGGATACTTCACGGCCTACCATCCGTTTAAGAGCCTTCAGAAGTTCATCTCGCGCAGGGTCTTTCAAACCAATATCACCTTGCAACGAATCTATCATCGCCAAGAAAGCTGCAGCGATAAGTTCTCTCCCAACTCCCTGGTAACGCTCGCGCCGCCGATTATCCGGTGCAATCTCAATGTAACTAATCTCCTTATTGCTAAATTTGTCGCTGATACGCACATAACCCTCAACGCGCCCCTCAGCTGAAATCGCCAGGAGTGAGTTGTGCCGCAGGTACTGAGTGTTGCGCGGATGTTCTAATGCATCAGCCAGCTCATTCAGTGAACCTTTTAGTACCACCTCACCAACATCCAGCCATGCACGCAGACTTTGCGCGGCTTGCTCTAGTTCTTGTGCGTCTAATTCATCAGCCCGCGCCAGCCGTAAAGCCACCATCTTATCAGTACGCTTATCGAGCACGTAGAACCGGCTGATCAGGTGGTTGTTCAGTTCCGGCTCATCCTCCGCTAACGGCTCTTCGGGGTGCACTGAATCTGTATTCTCTCCAGGACCTTCAGGATCCAGGTAACAAGCAATTCCACCCAAGCCCTCAGTATCAATAGCGGCCTGTGCCTGCTGCAGGAAATATGCAGGGCCTTGGTTTTCGAGATCAAACGCAGAGCCACCAGTATCATCCGTTGGACCAGGACTTAGTGCTAGCGCAGGCTTACGTTCCGCTTTCTTCGCTGCAGAAGGCCGGCTAAAGGTAACAAAACCGCTGCCGTATACACCCCTTCCTTCTTGGCTTTCGGCTTGAAGATGGAACTGAACCCTACCTTCTTCAAACTCCATAATGGTAAACTTCGGCACTACGGTCGCGTCATCAGAAATCTTAATCTCATCATTCAGTCTACCTGCCTCAAGCTCGGTATTCCAAGCTGGCGGTACTAATTTTTTCGCTTCGGCAATAAGCGTATCCTCTAATTGTTCTACGCGCTCAACGATTATCGGATTACCCGTAATCTTCTGGCCTACTCCAATTTTAAACTGTTTTCCGCTACGCCGTAAATCGCCTTTCTCTGGGAGCATATCCACTAATGCTGCGAACCAATTGGAAAACCAGAAATAACCGAGTATGCCAAGCATAATCCTGCCATATTCCAAGGGCATAGTGTCCGGAATTGGGGTCGAAGTAACAATTAGCGCAATAAAATAAGGAGACCACATAAAGACCGCCCCTGTAATTAAGTTAGCTATCCATCCCCAACTCGCTTTGTCGCCCGGAAAGATTCTCCACGGCATGGCAGTAACGAAATGTTTGAGTCCAACGCCATACTCTTTTCTCTTGCCAATCCAAGGCCCCGCAAGCCAGTGACCAAATTCATGGGGAACAATAGCGCCAAGGAATAAGATACGGCAAAGAATCTGCGCGAGTAGATTAAGGCCAATTCCGCAATAGAACTTCGCTCGCATCATCTGAGAAAACGCTTTCCGCAAAAGCACAAATAAATAAGCCGCTACACCTGCTAAACCTGCCATACTACCAGCCACGGTTAGTAGAGACGGTCTGCGCACTGCGCTTGAGAACCAGCGTAGCGGCTTAAGGGCTGATCTTCCTGCCTGCTTTTGAATCAGTAAACGGAAGGTTTCTGCGCGGGCAAAATCCTCTAATGGCCGGTCTTGGAACCAACTTCTCGCAATTCTTCTGATATCATCATTGACCAGATCGCCTTGTGGCCCATAGTGTATAACCTCCAAACCCGCGCGCCTGCCTGCAGCAATCAAAACATCAAAATTCACTAAAACAGTCTTATCTGTATTACCGGGAAAATCAAATTTAACAATAGGTATAAAAACTTCGGGGTGGTCTCGGAAATACTGCCATGTTCCGCCATAATCAATGGTCACTACAAAACCAGCGTTTCGCCTATTTCTATTCAGAATTTTTGCCGCTGCCTGTATATATTGCTCTGCGTGGTTATAGACGTAAATCTCGAAGGGACCTACTTGGCTACGCAGCCCCTCAGCAATCTCCTCTCTATAGCGCTTAAGATACTCCATAACATCCGGGAAGTAACTTGCGTCTACATAGCGCTCGCTAAAGTCAAGGTATGAATTTGGCGGCCACCACCATAAGTTACGATTAGACTCTTCCTCCTGCCACACTTTACTTACCAAGCGAAGGAGGATTTCTTGCGAGAGATACACTGCATCTTCATAAATTTGATGACTAACAATTCCGGCAATCTGCTGGGATGTTTCTAAGAGTTGTTTTTCCTCATCTTCAGAAAGTAAGAGAGCATCTCTGACAAACGCCAGTTCTGCGCGTGGAATGATTAAGGAAACCTCGGCTCTGCCGTCAGGATGAATTCTGACCTTTTGCACTGGTAAGGCATCGATTAACTCATTAGAAAAGATGATGCCTTTAAATGGTGCGCCTTGCAGTTCTTCATCGAGTGCCTCGAATATATCTTTCATATTGCAGGCATCAGTCTCAATGGATTTAAAATTATCAAACTCCTGATTCATCCTGGCCTGTTCTCTACGCAATTCACTGGAACGTTCTCCAATTCGATACTGCAATACCTGCCATAATTCCTGCCAGTCAGCTTCTCCTTTGGCAGCCTTTTCTCTTACATACTCCAGGATATGAAAAGCCAACTTACCAGTAACGCCGCCAAACTCTAACATATAAAAAGGTTCACCTTTCTTAAGTTTGCCGGATTCCCGTAAGGACTTCCACCTAGAAAACAACACTTCTTCTGCGACCATCAAGCCGAATAATTTCGGAAGATCCCTCTGGGGAAATGTGTGCATAATTTGCATCGGACCAGAGCGTTCGTAGAAGTACTTAGCGGATAAGTCACAATAATCTTTGAAACTGGGTAAGAGCGTAAGTGCTTTCGCCGCCTTGCCTCCATCGATAATAGAATCTGTCTCCGTGACTAACTCATGGGAAGCCTTACTTTCTCTAATCTTCTCATTAATCAAATCTATTATCGTTCTGATTACTACTGCGGCTATTATTCCTGCAACTATTATTTGGGCTATGAGCGAGGCAATACCGACTAGCTCTACGCTGCCCACAAACATCAGCGCAAAAATGGGAGCGGTCGCCCACATAGCCTGACCACCACCCTCGCCAGGAAGCAGTTTTGCTATTATGTCTAGTATCTCTAAGGGATTGGGTGGGCAGGATGAATCAATACCCTGTTCTGTTAACGGGCCGTCAGCTGTAAGGGGTTCCTGCTCAAGAATTATATCTTCTATGGTATCGGCGATTTCTTCTATTCCGCCGGTATAATATAGCCCTAAGAGCGCGGTTCGCCTCGGGAGCATAAAGTATTCTTCAATTTCTTCTCGGGAATATAACCCATCAATATAATTTTCCACCAACCGATTTAGTCTTCTACTATTTCTGATTGCAACTTCAGAAATATCGCTATCACGCCATATTTTTATGACCTCTTCTCTATATATACCTTCATAATAATCTCTCAGCTCTTCCACTGTCACCAAAGCTACTTGTCTTACTATATATGCGTTGAGACCTACATCCTCTATTTTATCTTCATAATTTATAACAGGTCTAAATGGAAAGATATTTTCCCACCCTTGCTCACCTATGAGTGTTTTCTCAGACATATTCCGTAACCAACGCCGTAAGATACCGACTAACACCACCAGCGCCAGACCAACAACAATCGTATATGGCTGAATCAATAACCTCCAAATATTCAGCCCGTTCATCAGCCCACCGTCGAGCCCGACAAAATGCCCCACAAACGGCAACGCCAACAATCCACCGAATGCCCCCAGGCAAAGTGAATCGGTCAGCCCTATAATAGGTTCTCTTAAACGTCTAGCAACACGTGTTATTATTTCGGGGGTAGTGTTTTCAAGCTGCTGTCGCACAAGATCCTCTCGCTTAATTCTTTCTGAATCTTTCCTAAATACCTCAAACCCTGCTTCATCACCAGGACTAATGGATGAGAAACGGCTAAGCATCTGGCGGTAAACAGCATCTTCACCAAGATAGTATTCGGCTGCCAAATAGCCCTGAAGCGCCTTTTCAGGACTCTCATCATCCAGTCTCTGGCGTAAAATATTAAAGACAGCATCTTCTTCTTGTTCCCACAAAGGAAATAAATCAATCTCCAGAATAACAAACTGACCTGTACACAATGACACAGTTAGATAAGCACGGTCTCTATGAATTCCCTGTAACACTTCGCAATTTCTACATCTACTTCGTACAAGTCTATCTAGTTCTGTAATAAAAAATCTGGGGATTAAGAATTTATCGTGCGGCCCTAATTTTTCTTCGTCTTCCTTAGGCATTATAAATAAAACATCAATGTCTTTTCTGGCGCCAGACCTTAGATAACGCATACTACCTACAATCTTGGCTTCTAAATGGATTCTCAAACGTCTGCCCAAAATCTTAGCAGCCTGCTCGATAAGACATTCAGATAGAGCTACATTGAGTTCACCATCATGATAGAGAACTTCAGCGGGTAATAATTGGGATAAGAAATATTGCCAATTTATGGCGGCGGCTTCTTCGTTCTGTTTTTCTTCTAAAGGAATGGGCTGATAATCTCTGGCGATAAAGGAGAGCAAGTGATAACCTTCGTGGCCTATAATATCGAGGAGCTTTTCAGAAAAGTGCTCTTGGCTGATGCGGTTGGCTAAACCTCTATGCAAGTCAATAATTCCAATATAACCTAATTCTCTATTCTTAATTACAAATTCACCTTGGTGCGTCATTTCGGCATCACCACGCAATCTAAAGGGCAAGCCACCGGTGCGGTTAATGTATTCGATAATCTTTCCTCTTTGCGTCTCGTTTAACATAGCAAACCATTGATTAAAGATGGTCTCAATCATTTCTAATAACTTTTGCTCCTGCACATTATATCCAGAAGTAGTATCAACCTTTAACTTGCCGACACCGTAAGAAATGCTAACTGCTATTGTCTCAGAAGGAAAATTTTCATCGGGTTCAGGCATAAAAAGCTCCTGATAATTCAAAAGCAATTCATCTCTACCCGCGAACATCAATGTTAACCACAACTCTAATGCCTGAAATCCCTTTGAACCCTCAACCGAATAGGCGCCGATATTTATTATTTCTGTTTTTTCTTCCTCTTTGATTACATATGGCGCTGATTGTATAAGGTATTGCTCAAGGAGAGGTTGCTTTTTAAATAAGGCAACACCTATTCCGTGAGGCATAGCAAATAAGTCACCCAGATCTAATACACATGAAAGAGGAGGAGATTCTGACATAGCATCTTTAATATATGCAGTTCCTTCGCTCTTTAACTTTACTTCTGTTTCGTTCATTATACTAACAACCCTACGTGCATTTCTTGAATCTTTATTTAATATATCTCTTGCTCTACCGGTAAGGGTAATATTAATCCAACTGTGTGTCCTATGTTTAAGGCTATGAATATACTCTGTCCTTAACTCCCTGAATAATCCGTTAACATGTGCATTAAAAGGCTGATTTATACAAATATTTGTTGCTATTATTTTGCCTCTCCTTGTTCTTATGTTATTTATTGCATCATTTAAAGCATCTGGCTCTGTGTTTCCTTTAGATTCATCTACCGCCACTACATTTTCTGCGCCGATACCAATGATACCCGCTATATCTTTTATTAAGTCTAGCTGTGATTGAGAAGTAATGATAATGAAATGTTTGTGTTCTTTTAACAATCTAATCAACAAATTGCCCGCTCTGACTAAACCTATTTCCGTGGCATCTCTACCTTTCCTAATTATTCTGCCTCTTTTATCTATCTTTTGTAGTTGTTTTTGTAGCCATACATTCCTTGCTACTAAAAGCATAGTAAGTAAAGACATGGTCAAGCCATTGGTAATTATCCCGCCCGGCCTAACTATCTCATTTTGTGGTCCTACGAGTCTCGTATATTCTCTATACCCTGCCATATTAGCTAGCCATTCGGTAAGTCTATTATCTATTACCGTAGAGGCAGGCGAAACCTCCCAAGCGATATTATTGGGATTAAGCGCCTGATATACTACTGAAGCAAGAGAAGTAATAAAGGGGGGATGCAGAGAAGATATGTTTATACAAGACCTATACAATCTGCCCAAAGCACCCAATACCTCATCGATATCTGAGGGATTCTTTGGTGCTTTATAATCTCCAAAGGTCTTTACAAAATCATCTGATGATAAGCATTCTTCATCTTTAGATCTAGTTATAATATCTATAATTTGCCTGCCAATATTCTGCATACTAACCTCATTAGCGGGATTACAGAAATAATCTCTAAAGTCAAAATTGGCTTCTTTGTCTTCTCTATCTGTCAGTATAACTTGTTTCGGCAATCTGGTAAGATTGGCTTTCTCTAAACCTAACTGCCTAGCGCTTGCTTGCGCTGTTTTATTAGCAATTCTTCTTATACTTAAGAAACACTCATAAAGTGAATTCTCCGAAATAAAAGGATTCATTATCACAATACGTAATGCTTTAATCGTCCTGCTTGGACTCTTTGCTCCTCTAGCATAACGGCTATATTTAGAATGCGGCATTTCCGTATAAGCTACCCAACAACAACCTTCTTTCTGCATGGCTTTCTGAATCTTGACATTTAAATAATTTATTTTTCTATTAATTGTATTTATACAATCGACATCATCTCTTTCTAATGCCATTTCAAGTTTATTTCTTAATTCGCGTGGGATATAGCGAAAAGTAAATATATTTGTTTCGGGAATGCTTAGTGTTTCAAAATCTTCGTCTTGTGTAAAAAGGTTAAATAGATAAAATGCCATATCTACAGTATGGTCTATAAGTTTAGCTAAATTATCTAACCCCATCCATTTCAAAGCCGCCCATACCTTAAGGGCATCAAATCTTCTGGTATAAAGAATACTTGTTTTAGAAGCAGGTAGATTATCTTCAGAACATTTCACTGCCGATGCGTCCTTTATAAAGCCTAAATTTCTTCTATCCTTTAATAATAATGTTCCGCAATTATAAGGAATAAATAGCATCTTATGCGGGTCAATAGTAACTGAATCTGCTCTAGCCATACCCCCCATAGCATTCTTCAACTTTGTGTGTCTTCTAGTAAGAGCAAACGGACCGCCATAAGCAGCATCTACATGGAACCAGATACCTTCTTTTTGGGCAATATCTGCTATTTCATTTAAAGGGTCGATGTTACCTGTCTCTGTGGTAGCAGCCGTAGCTACCACTGCTACAATAATTTTCCCTTGTTCTTTCGCTCTGATAATCTCCCTTTCTAAAGCTTCTGGTTTCATTCTTAAACTATCATCGACTTCAATGCCAATGATATTATTTGCGCCGATTCCCAGATAACCACCAATTTTTCCAAAGGAATAATGTGCCTCACTGGAAGTAAATACCACTAACCCTCTATCAATTCCTTTGAGCAATCCTGAGTTAAATACGTCTTTACCAATCATCGATAATGCTCTATTTCTAGCAATAAGTAACGCTGTCAAATTAGCAATGGTGCCACCATTTGTAATAGTTCCTCCGGGGATAATCCTTTCCCCGGAAGACAAAACCTCTTCTTGATAACCTACTATTCCTGTTAACCATCGGATCACTTGTTCTTCGATATATCGGGCTACCTCAGGAGCATCAGTGGACATATCTAAATTTAAGTGGTCAATCAACACATTTACCAAAACAGCAATAGCCTGAGGGGTAGTTAACATATGACCGATGTAGTTATTATTAAAGCGCATATTGTATTGCATAATCATTCTAATTTCTTTTAAGAGTTGCGCTAAATCAGCAGGAGCCTTTGGTACATCATAACTCCCAAAGTCTTCCTGTAATTCTGCAAATGTCTTACCACAATATACCTTTTCATCATTTAAAGATGCCAAATAACCCACGGTTTCATCCATAATAACGTATCCTAAATCCCGTAGTGTTTCTCTATTTTGCTCATTCAAATAAAGCCTATCGTTTAGAGAAGAATCCTCTCCTGCATCTTTTCTCAACTTGCCTCTATCAATAATTCCTGGAGGTACACGCCTTAACTCCGTAAGTCCCGGACTATTCAGAAAAACCCGCATCCTGGCCATGGCCATAACTATCTCAACGTAACTGCCAGCATAAGAGAGGCGGGTATAGCGCGGGTTTGTGCCAGCATAAAAAGCTTCTCCCGAGACATAAGTGGTGTTTCCAAACGCCCAAGGAGTAAGTTTCTCTAAGCTTTCAAAGAGAATATAGAATCCGCCGTCGGGTTTTACATAAGGAATGCCTAGAGCATCCAAAGTATCACAGATAATACCTACATTTTTCTGTAAATGGCGGGTGTGCTCAGCAACATAATCCTGATAGGCAGCTGTGTTAGCATAGACCATTGCTTGTAAATATTGGCTGACTAAATCCGCCTCAAGGATAGTCAGTTCCTTAAGACGTCTAATCACTGTTTGATTTGCCGATAATACACCGCCCAGCCGATTACCCGGGCCGCAGACTTCTTTAGACTGGGTATGCAGGATAAAGAGATGCGATTTAATTTCTGCTTCGCTAAGATTTGTTTCTTTAGATAATTCTTTTGCGATGCGGGATAAATCTACTGGACGCTTTAAAATCGGCCCTTCGCCAAAGATTAAGCTGGCATAAGCCACATCCAGGATGACGAACATATCCTCCTCTAATGCCAGCCCGATGGTTTCTTTCATTCGCTCTTGGTGAATAACAGTGCTGGTGGGATTTCCCGGAGTAGTCAAGAGCAGAACCTTTTGATATTCTGCTGGCTGTTTACTTATCTGTTCCTTTATCTCATCTATCTCAGGCACACACTTATAAGATTCTGTCCCCTTAATAGAACTTTGCGCCTCGAATAAAACAATTCTTTCTGCGGGAATCCCGATAGATTTCAGGCAAGAGAGATATCCCACATAGCAAGGAGTAGGAATAAATACTACTGCCTTCTTCCGCGTAACTACCTGCATAGCCAGAACTAAATCCTGTAGAGCAGTCTTTGAACCATAAGAGTTGTAAGCAATATCAGTATCCGGATTAAACACTAACTTATATACCTGCTTGGCAAAATTAGCCATAGCCGAAAGCAGATTACGGTTAATCTCTTCTCTTTCATCGGCATTCAACCAAAGAGTCTTACTGGCATCTCCCATAGCTTCTCTGGCAAATTCCGGAATGGGATAACCCGGCGCACCCACATGCATAGGAACCACATAAGCCAAAGCTAAAATCAGAACTGTCTCATCCTCATCTATTTCTTCAGTGGCAATCGCTTTTTTTAATAACTCGATGATTTCCTGATTAGGCTCAGTAGCTAAACGATAATAGGCCTTATCATCAAGTTCGCCTATTTCTTCTACTCTTTTTGCCATTGCTGCTTTAAGTTGATTGAATATTCCCAGCCGATTTGCTTTTTCCAATGCTGCTTTCAGGCGAGGCACACCCGTTTCTTGGACTGCTTGCTCAAGGATAGCAACTAAATCATTGCCACTGCTACCTAAAGCTTCTTCTAATTCTTGTAAATATGAGAACCACGCAGCTTTAAATATTGCCGGCACACCTTCCTTTCCAAAGAAAACGAACATATTAAAGAAAAGGGTCGGGTCTGGCTCTAAAGTTTGAAACAAGTCATTTAAGACGGACTTATTTTCCTCCGGTGCAGATGGTAGAGATGCAATTACTCCCAGACCTTCGGTTAGACTAGATTCGGGATAAAGGTTATTGGCTAATTCAACGATACCTGCCTGGGTGGCCTGGTTGGGCGCAGCAAATGAACCACCTGCAGCAGCTAAGTAGGCCATCTCAATATCTTTATTAAATAAGGCAAAGGCACTTAGGTTAACACCGTTGAGGTGAAAATATTTTGCCAAGTCCAAGAGCACAATTATATTTTTCTTATATTGCGGATTCTTTTTTAAGATTTGGAAAATTAAGGCTGCATCTTGGGGTGAACTGGTAGCGTCAACGATAATTACAGTATTGCCAGCGTAAGCATCCTTTAGGAAGGTAGCTAAAGTTGATTTTTGCACTGCTCTTAAATCTTTTGCATCTAAGATGATGATTTTAGTAGATGTAGAATCTATATAGACCAGATAGCTTATCACGACGGGCGTTAAGAAGAGATTTGCTACTTTAGCATATCTATCAATTAAAGATTTGCTTATGGCAATAGCATCTCTGCCTAGTATAGACCTAAACTGGGCATCAGTAATGTCATAGAACATCCGGATAAAGAGATATAATAATGCCTCGCTTGATGGGCCAATGTAGATATTGTCAGCAGAAACCTTTAGACCAGATTGCGCAGTCATATGTTGGGTAAAGATTCGGCTGACTGCTTCTCTGGCTTGAGGTGTTCCCGCAAGCGGAGAATAAGGATTAATCTTAGCGTCTCGACGGGAGTAAATTCCTCTAGCAAAAGAGAGTTTTGCTAAGTAACCCTCTTCTGGCTTAATGCCAAATTGTTCAGCTTCATTAATTGCTTTAAGGAAGGGCGCGTAGATTTCTGTAATGATATATTCATCTACTACTGAGTGCACAAAATCATCTTGGCCAGGTAGGTAATAATGCAGGATTTCTTCAATGAGGGTGAGTTGCGCTAAGAACGGTGGAGCGCGGATGAGTCTCCAGTGGTAACGTGGCTGATTATCTCTTACCTCACCAGTTGTCTTTAAATCAGAATTAAATTCCAAAGGAACAATTGGATTATTCTCAATGCGGTGGAATAGGTCTTTGAATTGTGCGTGTCTTTCTAATTCTTTCAGCATCCCCAGCACAATAGGAAGATTGACATTAATTAAATCCTTTGCTCTTTGAACTGCCTCTTTATTTGGACCACTGAGATTGACTTCTTTATCTTTTAAATTAACTCTGCCTGAAGCAATACCTAAAGAGCGCTCTTTAGCTATGGCCTTTGTTACCTTAAAACGAGAGGCAGCGCCGTTAGAATCTTTATTCCTTATTTGCTTATACGCCAGCCATAAATTTATACCTGAACAGGCAAAAAGATAAATTGGGAAAAAGATATGCACGCCAGAAACTAAATAATGTAAACCAAAGCCAAGCCATACCAAAGATATTATCGTATACGCAACGGTAGAAAGCGCTTTCTTTCTAAAATAAATAAAAACTCTCCCTTGAGAAAGCACTCTTCCTAGCGGGAATCTACGATTATTAATTATGGTAAGGGCTGTATAGAATCCGGCAAAGGAAGCTGCAAAAATCACGCTTCTATCAATATCGCCAATAAGATTGCCGACAATAACTGGTAGAGCCGTTAGTGCTACCAAGAATAATAGCCGCAAAGCAAGAGAAGATAACGATGCCCCCTTCTCTTGCTTAGGCATAGACGAGATAGGCTTTTTCTCTGAGGGTGGCCTTGACGTTTTCCCGAACAAACGCGCTAAGCTCCGGCTCAAGTTCCAGCCACAGACCTCTGCTCGTTTCTCCCTTAACAACCCCATCGCTTTGGATAAGAAACTTATATTGATACGTCCAGTGATCATACGTCGCATAAACAAAGATCCCTTCTTGTCTCGGAAAAATTCGCGTAACCTTGAGATTCTGTAACTCAAACGTGTTAACCATTTTGCCACCTCCTGTTGGATTTTTTGTCGTCTTTCCATCTCTTCTGCCTGAGCTGAGATGGCCTCTTCTTCTGTGGGATAGGATTCGTGGAGTTTGATTTGGGAAATGAGGAATTGAATAGCCTGAGCATCATAATTATTTTTTGTCAGAATAGAGTGTATCTGTTCTGCAGCGAGATTCCAGATGACCTGCGTATCTTCTCGATAGGCAACTACTGCAGGACCGGTAATCTTACCGGGTTTGGCAAGATACTGCTCTAAGATTCTTAAGGCCTCAGCTAACCTCTTAAATTCTGAGGCGACCTGAGGTAGATGCTGATAGCTTTGGGCTGCTTTAAACATTGCCTGGGAGGTGATGGAGTGAGAAGTTCTAGATTTTAATGGAAGCATTGTCTCTATTCTTTGCTTTATCTTATCTATTTCTAAAATCTCATCAACTACTCTAATCGAGTTATCTTTATCAAATAGGCCAAACACTGCATGCAGGCAGTTAATGTTATCCGGAATAACATCAGACTCTTGAGGCACAGCATAGGCAATCTTTATGTCCCCATGAATTGCAGAATCACCTACCTGGGCAACAATCAGGAAGGGATGGCCCTCAGGAGACACTTCACGACATATCTCAAATAGTGTAGCAGTAGTAAAATCACCGGGGAACTCTACCACGGCAATACGGGATTCCTTAAGCAGAATACCCTGAACAACTTCAGGAGTTATTCCTTCAGCCCGAACTGTAGCTACATGGAGATGGAAGTGAGTGATAGGAACTTCCTGAGCATCAGTGTTGAGACCAAGGATCTTGCCTTGCAACTCTGAAGGCAAGACGGTCAAAAGATCTGGCCCATGATGATAATTAGTTTTCAGTGTTATCGCATCAACAGTCCCGCCCTTAGAATCTCTGGGATCAATAGTCCTTCTTGTGGCCATGTTATCAATGGTTAATCCTTCAGAATAGTCCCTAAGTAGAGGAGTAAATATCCGAGCCATGCCTGTGGTGTTACAACTTACTACGCGAATGTGATGTAGATTAGGATATTCCTCAAATATTGCTGGTGAGGCAGAGAATGACTTGTCTACTGTCTTTTCTTTTTCACCACCTTGATAGATAACAACGAGGTTAGGATAATTTTTGTATAAGTCCTCTTTATTCTTTTGCCCAGACTTACCGGGTGAGCAATCAATAACCACATCCACTTTTCCTTGATCTAAGAGCTCCTTTAAAGTACCTCTAATAGCAAGTTTTGCTTCCTGATGGGCTTCTAAACCTTCTGATGAATGGGCATAGAGCGGAAGGCCTAGTTGTATGGCGTGACGACTCATCTCATCGGGCTTTCCTTTAGTTACTGCTACCAGATTAAAGCCCGCCTTTAAAGCTGCCTTGGCAACTTTAGAGCCGATGGTACCGTAGCCGTTGACTGCCAGATTAATCTTAGGCATAACTAATAAGGATTGGGCATATTTATGATAGGGCTTAAATACCGCGATATATTCTTTATTGCCTAATTTATAATGGAACTGCAAAATCTCTCCATCGGCAAATGAGTGCTGGGTCAACTCTAAGCTGGCAATGTCAAAACTCTCCAAGTAGCGTTTAACAATCTCGTAGGGGTCTTTATAATTATCCCCGAGGTCTCTGAGGCTGGGAACATCTTCTAGAATTATCTCTTGGGCCTTTTTAGTCTGGTCTATTGTAGAGGCAACGGATTGTAATAGCGACACTGTAGCAACAAATGGCTGGATAATCGCTAATTTTAGTTGATAGATAATAGTTGGGTCAGATGACCACTCATCTCCCTCTGCGTCTCCTCCTGTTGTTATCTTTTGTGCCTTTAGCATCTCTTGGTATAGTCTCTCTTGGAGTCTCTCGAGAGTATGCATGTCTAAAGAGGAGAGCAGTTCTTCTAGGCCAGAGGTGCTCGCTGTGCGCATAATCTGGCTAAAGACCATCTCTTCTGCCTGGGCCGAGATAGCCTCTTCTTCTGATTGTCTTTGCGCTCCCTCAGATCCTGGGAGAGGATCGGTGTTAGGCGAACGAACAGGCTCAGAAAGCGGTGTGCCTGGACCATCACCATCAACAAAGTCAGTGGTAGCATTAGTGTCTTGTTTTGGAGTTTCTTGCTTAGGAGTAACTCCAAGAGATGCGGAAACTTCTTTAATTAACTCTTGAGTATAATAACTATAACCAGAGATTAACTTTAATGCTTCTTCCCAAGTAAACCCACTTCTTAAGGTATCTAAATCTACTACTTTTGCTTTATATCTTCCGCTCTCATCCTTTGCAACCACGATATCCTCAGCACGGGGAGTGGTAACAAAAATGCCCCTGCCCTGGCTATCTTTTGTCTTAAGCCAAAGGTTTATATATGTGACCAAAACTGCTCGTATGGCTTCTTCTTTTTCTCTATTTGGCAAGTCGCTAGAAAGTATTATATTTAAAGCAACGCCTTCTACAAATTCTCTTGAAACTAACAAAATATCATTAGTAAAGACAAATAAAACATCTGAATCCCAACCTCTATCTAAGGTAATATCTCTGTATCGCCAATCATCCACCCACGCCGCTGCTCCTAACTTGGCAACTTCTTCTATATTTCTCTTAGATATATTCTGCCAATTATCACCTGCCAAATCTATGGTGTCGCGATCGAAATCTCCCTGTTGAAGTTGGGCATCTCTGATTGCAGAGACTGCAAATTCAAATCTTTCTCCCGAAGCCAATTGCCATTCTACAACATATATCTGCTTATTAGAGCCGTGAGCAAAATAACTAACCTTGACTTCTGAACCAATAAAATCTTCTTTTTCTAACCTCCTGCCAAAGAGATTATTAAAGGTATCTTGTACAAAAATCCAGTTATTCTTTAATACGCGCTCAATAAATATTAAGTCTTCCTTGATGTCTTCTCTAAAGAACTCCTCTTCTAATTGACTTAGCCTTTCTCCAGAAAGCACACCTTTATCTTTAAGATAATTTAAGAATTTAACTGCTTTTCTTCTAATTTCTTGACTCTTGGAATATTTAAGGGAAACAATTTTCTCTAATAAATCCTCATCCACATCTAAATTATTTACTCTTTTACCATATTCGGCAATAGTCATCTTTCCGTACGCAATCTCTTCTTGTCTCCTCAGGGTTTCTGAAGTTTGCGGAAACACGTGTTGTTCTCTTATCGCCTTAACAAGTAAGGGATAAGCTTTATCAAAGCCTGAATCTGCAAAAATTATAGAAAGCATTGAGCGGCTAAGCCCTCTTAAATAGCCAGGGAACAACGATATGTTTTCTATACCATATTCATCATTTAATCTTATAAGAATCCTAAATGAATCGAACCCACGCCCTACCCTCTTTGTATCACTACCTCTTGCATTTATATAAATACTGCGCATATCTGTGTCATAACCAACATCAAGCCTTCCCGTCTCACCCACAAAGGAACGCGGGGGCTCTTTTGTAATATTCCTCAAAGAGATTTTACTTAAATCCCTGATCACAAAACTTACGCTTAATTCAGGCAAAACTTCACCTATAGGCTGATGTATAATTCGATATACCTTCTTTTGTGATAATCCTTTGTTCTCCGGTTCCTCACACCATCTTTTTTCCTCTACTTCCTCAGTATCCCTCATCGCCTCATCTTCAGCTCTTATGCCTCTGATAAAGGAAGTGACGCTGGACGGTAACTGTTCAAATAATACATATCTTCCAACCTTTTTGACTTTCTCTGTTCTCTCGGAATCGCTATATGTAAATGGCCTTATAAAACGACCGTCTTTTGTCAGAATACCATCTCTTCTATCTTTAATATTATTTAATCTTATCTTTATAACGAAGATATCTATAAGATCTTTTCTTATTCTCGGTTCAACACTTGTATCAAATTCGTGCCCATCATATATAATGAGTCTGGTGCTCTTACTATTAAGAATTCCCTTTATTTGGTTTGTCATCGCATCAAAATCATACGTATAATAATCAGGGGTATAATTGTCTTCATGAATGCTCTCGATCTCCTCAGCCTTTAAACCTAATTCTCCATTTTCTTTTAGCCTATTTGCAAGTGTGGTTTTACCTGTATGCATACCTCCCTGAATAGCCAAAAGTACTTTTCCATGAAGATTAGAAATAATTCCTTTAAGTAAATAAATACTTTGATCTAAAGAATAATAATTAATATAACTAAATGGGTCTTTAGTTCCGGTGATTATGGCCTCTGCTTCTTTGAGAGATAAACCATTTTGTAGCAATATATTTAATAAGCGTTGCATCGAGCTTCCTCTGAATAATGTTTGAAGTCTCATTAATAAGAAGTATAGTTTCGATGCTACATAACTTACATACCCTTCTATCTTAAATAAGTTTTCCAATTCTCTTCTATAATCTTTTTCTAATTTAATTCCAAGACGTATAGTTATCTTTAAAAAGTCAATCAGTTCTTCTCTGTGAGATTCAAAATGCTTATAACTTACCTGGCGGGCACCTTGTTCATCTAAACCTAAAAGGTGGCCAAATTCATGGCGCAGGATATCTTGTTGGATTATTGGTGGTAAGGTAAAGAAATAAGGATGGATGAAGACGGTGTTTTCAGGATAGGCTCTAGATATCTTTCGGCCTAAATTAACTGCAGCGACTTGACCTTGGGAGAGTCTTAGGTTGGTGGTAATGACTAATCTCCATTTGGATAACTCAGGTGGTGCCCTCGCAAATAGCTGCTCTAGCTGCTCTAATTTTTGTTTTAGGGCTTCGTAGTGGTTATCAAGGAAACTTTCAGTATGCTGTAAATCAAAGCCTTCTACTTCAATGTCAGTTAAATTTCTATTCTTGCCATATGTTTGCTCTGCCTGCCTTTGGACTTGTACAGGCACAGCCAGAGGATAGGTGTTGGGGGCATCGTTTATTTCTCCAAGCTCCCTCTGTAAGAAAGTAACCGTCCCTTTAGGTCCGCCGCCCAACAATTCCACCCCCGCAGAATCTTTTCCACCTGAAGGGAATTTCAGATCCACAGAAATCTTACGGAACAAAACTCCCTTAGGAGTCTCCATTTCAAAAATTGCCTTGTCTCCGCCGTAACGCTCATCTCCCAAATAGGCCAGGTGCTTGAAACCTCGTTCAATGAGATCCATTATCCCACGTGACTTACGAATATCCCTAAACTCGCCTGTAGGCCCTACCAAAACTGGAACGATATCTATTGATGTGCTGCCACCAACAGACCCTCTTATGGGAATTCCTTTCTGACGGGACAAATCTGTAAGGCTATCGGCAATGGCCTGACGCTCTGCATATGGTGTAGGTCGTTCACCAAACGGTCTAAATTGCAATTTGGTAATTCGCCGCTCTTTTTGTATTGTATCGCCATAAGAATTAAACATGCTCTCTGGTTGAACAAATTTGTCCCTAATGAGCTCATAGATACGCTCTAAATCAGTAGGTACAATACCGATGCTAAATTCATCATCAATGACCCAGCGACCGTTTTTGGGGATATAACGGGTTGCAGCATGATCGAAGTAGGCTTCAAGGTGCTGCTGGAGTATGCGATTAGCATAGCGCACCGCATTGCGTCTACCTTTATCAATCGCTTCGCCTACTAATTCGGCTTGTAATTGTTCCAGAATATCAATATGCTTCTTTTCCATCTCTTCCCGTGATTTTGCAGTAAGTATTACCATGCGACAACCATGCAGCATTAAACGCACAAGCAGTCTCCTTGCATAAGGCTCAAGTGGCTGGTTCCTAACAGCAAGCGTTCCGTCATAATCAAATACACAGACCCGTTGACTCGCGCGTCTACTTGATGAAACAGGCTGAGAAAAGCCGCCTAATTCTTGCTCTGCTTCCTCTTCACCTGCGAAATCACTGCCATATGCTAGAGGCGTGCCTGGACCTTCAGGGAGAAAATTAGTTAACACTCTCCCCCAATGTGGGTAAATAATATTGGCCAATTCTGAAGATAATTTTGCAATCTCTTCCGGATTAAGATTATATTCTCTACCTAATTCCTGGGCAATTTGGTTAAATAGAACCTGTAATTGATAAACATCCAAGACCAAATCTTGTTCTGTTTCTTTTATAAGATAAAGGGTAAGGGCACGACGTAAGTTGATATCCTCTATTTCTTTTATAAGCGAAGAGAGCTTGGTAAATCTATTACAATCATTTAATAGGGTTTCTGTATCTATAAACTCAATATCCGTAAACTTTGTTTTGATATCTTTGATAGCCTGCTCTGTAAATGCATCTTTACGAGAGACATCTTGAACCTCAAAGATTACGATTGCTAATTCTTCACCGTCGGGAGTAAAGAGGAATCCATAATATTGGCGAATATCACCTCCTACATCACGAATAATAGAACTAAGATATTCTAATAAACCTCTTTCATTTTTAGCTACGAAAATAAACTCTGTATAATCTATATCCGCAGGATTCTTTATAGAAGCAACTACTTTTCTATCATCTTCTTTTTGAGTAATATATTTCTGGACCAATCCAAAATTTTCTATAATGTGTTCATAAATTCTACTTGTAGGTACTGTGTCTGCTTCTACATGTTCAATAGACATACACGCTAAGAAATCATCGATAAATCTATCAGGAATTATGCATCTTAATTTTAATCTTTCGATTTGCTCAGGCGCTAAACTTAAATCTTCTTTAAGACAGGTAAAGAAATCTTGCCAGTGTTTATGGCTTAATTGTAAACGCGCCTTTGTTCTTGTAAACTTTCGTTCTACCAGATTAATTCCAGATGGATATTTCTGACCTAATATTTTTTTAAGTTCGGGCAATTCTACATCCATTCTTAAATACTTTAAGAACGGTTTTATAATTTCAAATAGGTTATGAGGATTTGGCCGATCAAAATTTCGCTCAACAATCTCAATATATACACGAATTGTACCTACCTCTGTTCCAGAGGGTCTTATAATAAACCAGGCAAGAATGTTACCTTCCTTATCGTACAAAGTAATCTTTGGACCTTCCCCTGCATGAAAAACCTCAAAATATCTACCACTTTCTAAATAACACCTTTGCACCTCAACGGCTATGTCTTGCCATTCGCCTTCTATCTCTGCAGGAAGCTTCTCTCCTTCTTTCTTGTAAACTCTCTTCCAAGCAATCTTGCCATCGAGGCCAACTTTTTGGAACAACCAGAAATTAGAAAGTAATATTGTCTCTGAAGGCCGCTCGCTTAAACTATCTCCAAAAAGCTGAGCAATTAAAGAGGCATTATCAGGTAACTCTAATTCATCAGCCATCTTTGCAGATCCATCTCTTGCCCTATCTCTCTCCTCATCTGTCTCACCAGGCATTTCTACGGGCCTATTCTCGAAATAATCTAAGGCATTTAATCTCTTTATCATCTCTATATAAGCATCTATTATATCTTTACCTTCTAAATACAATTCTGCACTCATTTGCATCAATAAAAGCATAAGGATAGCCGTATCTTTATCTTTCGGGCCTAAAGAATTATCCTCATCAAGACCGCCTAACCAACCAGGTATTGCACCACCAGATTCTTCCTGCATCATTATTACTATTGGCTTAAAAGAAGAGTCTCTCTCTGCTCTTTGTTCTAGTCTATACATCATTCTCGCTAAATATTTAAAACCAACAGGAACATAAAGGATATTTACCCCATAATAATTGGCTAATTGCTCAAGAATCAAAGAAGAAGGAAATGTAGTAATAAGATAAAGATTAGATAAATCGATTTCCTTTTTACGTATAGCTTCTTCTAAAACTGCATTATTTTTTAGGTATTTCTCACCGTATTTGTGTTTAATAAATTGACGAATCTGATATTCAGAAATAAGGGTAAACAGCTGATTAGCAGTGGGCCTGATTACATCTATCTCTGGAGGAATATTTTCAATCTCTGAAACATCAGATGCATATAAACCATACTTCCTAGTTAAAATCGCCCGCTTTTCATCCACTATTATGGCCGTGCCAATACGATCCCAATCTGCGTCACCTGCGGCACCAAAATTTACTCCTTTTTGTATCATAATGGGTATTAATCGTGATTGCATAAGAGCGTAGGGTTGTCCTGGATCTGGTTGTGGCTTAATATTTAATAAATCAGGGTCGTATTCTTCATTAATTATCTCTATGCTTTGCCCCCAATTAAAATCTGTAAACATCCTATTTAAGAAATAACACATTGTCTTGCCGCCTGTGCCCCCTAAGCCATCAATAATAAACCTCCATCCCTTTTTCATTGCTCTTTGGATGCGTTGAATATCTCGAGACTCAAAAAACTTACTTATACAATGATTATAATGGTCTTCTAAAACATCTTTCTCATTTATTAATGGATTATTTACCCAAGAAGCAATAAGAATCTCTCCTCTACCTTTACCTTTGTTATAAAGATTTTCTAAGTGTTGAAGAATCTTTTCAGAAACATCATCTGTATCTTGGGCACCATACCACATCGCTGTCTTAACCCCATTTTGATCTGAAGGATTGTGACTGCTAGTTATATCTACAGCGCCTGCTAATTTGTGTAACCAACAGGCGAAGGAAATTACAGGGGTTGGTGTGGGATTATTATCTTTATTGATAAAAACTTTAATTCCATTGCCAGAAAGAACGCGGCTAATTGCTTTACCAAAATCTTGAGAATGATACCTTACATCAAATCCCACAAATACCTCTCGCTGCTCGGGCATAAAATTCGCTTTTATATAGTCTGCGTAAGCTTGTGCTAAGAATAATACAACGCCAATATTCAAATTTCCCTTCGCAAAATCTAAAATATCAATATTGCCTCTTACACCTGCAGTTGCTCCTTTACGGAGCCTATTGATATACCAGTCTATTTTATAATCAGCTAGAAATCTCTTATTGATAGGAATACGATAATTTCCAGACTCATCTCTAAATAATTCTTCGATGGAACCTTCTTTACCCGGATCATTAGTTATATTTTCCTCTTGACTTCCCTCTTTGCTGGCCTGAGATCTTTCCTGTCTAGTCTTCTCTTCTAACATCCAATAATAGGCTTCAAGATACCTTTCAGTCATGATGCGGTTGGTGAACTTCTGGGCGTGTTCATAGCACCTAAGACGTAAAGCGCGCTCCTCTTCTTCGCTTAGATTAGCAATCATCTCAATGGCCTTGACAGCCTGAGGGATAACCTTTCTTCTTTGATGCTTGACCATAAACTTAGGAAACTCTGGCCTTAAGAGTTCAGGTAGAGAACCCCAATCCGTATAGATAACCGGAGTGCCACAGCGTAAGGCCTCAAAGAGCATCAGGCCAAATGGCTCGCGCCATTGATTAAGGAACAAAGCTACGGTAGCACCTTTGAAGAGTTCAATTTTTTCTTCTGGGGTAACCATACCTTGTTTACCCGCAAATATAATCCGTTCTTCTTGTGGGTATCTGGCATTAATTTCATCTATCTTCTTAAGAGTTTCCTCGGCATACGGTCTGTTATCTCCTCCTATATGCTGAGGATCCATAGTTACCGCTAATCTTAACTGCTGGATTACAGGTTTAATTCCTTCTGCATCACATCTTGACCAATACTCTCCCATAGCCAGAACTGCTTCTAAAATACCTTTTCCTCTATCGCATCGACCGATTACTGCTGCGTATCTTTTCTCTGTATCTGGTCTCAGGCTAAGCATATCAGGACTAACTTCCACTCCATTATAAACTACGCCGCGAGGCTCACCAATGCCAACAAAGCTAAGTGGAAGAACTCGGTCTTTTAAGATCTTCCTCCAGTTGCGCTTCTGGGGATTGCGGACACCATGTTGCTGGTCTTCTGAAATAGCCGCAAAGTAGTTATTATCTTCTCTACCGTATACTCGCCAGGCCTTAAAGTCTGCTGGACCAATACCACCATGGTTAGTAGTAATCATAACCGGAGCTCTAGACTCAAGTCTTTCTTTAAAGTATCTACTTAAAGCAATCACCGGCTCTGAAAGCACATGATTATGGATTACATCAAAGTCTTCATTTTCTACTAAGTCTTTTACTAATTCAATTAACTTAGGATAATATTCAGCACAAAGTTTATCTAAGACTGTCTGGTAGTCTCTATTTTGTTCTTCGCTAATGCGCTTGGCCATATCCCAGAGCGGTTCTTCACAAACAGGGATAAGCCTTACGCCTTTGGGTAATCGACTTCTACCCTCACCTGGAGCAACCACCACTACTTCATGACCCAAAGCTACTAGATTTTCAATCAAGGCAGCCGCTACCGCCTCTATTCCACCGTAAGTCTTAGGTGGCGTAGAGACCACCAAAGGACAGACCTGCAGGATTTTAAGTCTTCTTTGAGTGTGACTTTGGTTCTCTTGCGTATCTCTTATCGCCTCAGCTTCATCAGTTATGCCTTTGGTAAGGTGGCTGATGAGTTCGTGGTAGGGAATTTTGAGTTGGAGTTGTTCCAGGGTGAGATTTTCTTTCTTAAGGTCCTCTTCTGATATGTTAAAGAAATAGGGATGGATATAGACAGTTTTGAAATCAATATCACAGGCAGCAACATTACCTTGAGTAAGAGAAAGATTAGTAGTAATAATAAGTCTCCAGTTGGTAAGTTCAGGTGGGGCGCGACCTAAGAGTTGCTCTAACTGGGTTAATCTATTCTTTATTGCATCTAAGAATCCGCTGATTTCTTCAGGTAGACCTTCTGGGATCTGTAAAGTAAATCCTGTCGCCCTGATATCAGCAAAGATACCATTTGTAATATTGAGTTTCTGGGCTAATCCCTCAGCCTGTTTTTGGGCTTCTTTAGGTACAGGGAGAGGATAGGTAGCGGAGTTTCCTTTTCTATCGTGGATAATATCAAAAGCTCCGCTCCTATACATCTTGGCCATTTTCTTAACCTGCTTGGCCATTTTTATGCCATCGGTAATCTTGACTGAAGTAACCCCAGGAGTATCTATCCAAGGCATACCAAATTCTTTGATTTTAGCTCCTGCAATTTTAGCCAGTAACAATAATTCTACATCAAATATAAGTCCTTTTTCTCTGCAGAAAGGTAAAATCTTTAGCAGCACATCGCGACGGAATCCCTTAAAGCCATTCTGGGTATCGCGTAATTCTCTAATCCAAGGCATAAAAGGCCTTATAACAAACCAGTTAAATAACACTGTATCCTGCCAAGATTGAATGATTCTGGCTAATGGCCTATTTAAAACAATGGAATCCTGCATTGCTCTTGAGCCAAAAGCCACTTCATAATCTTCTTCTCTCAAATATCTTAAGATTAATCCAACTAATCCTAAATGGCTGGATGTGTCTGTATCCGTATAGATTACATAATCTGCGCCCTGCTTCATTGCTTCACTCATCCCATAAAGAATTGAGCCGCCTTTCTTACTATCATTAGCACTCAACATATCTCTTAACACAGGATTCTTTTCGCTTTGAGGTTTGACTAAATTCTCTTCAATTGCCTGCTGTAGATATTTAACCTGAACTCTACCAGAGGCGTATAAATCAGGGTAGTCTCTCTTTAATATCTCTTCGGCAAATCTGCCACTCGGGGTTGGGCGATCTTGACTGCCATCATCTATAATAATCATCTGGCAGCCAATATTGGGGTTATCTCCAAATAAATCTTGCAGTTGTTTTATTTTCACGCGTAAGGCATCTTCACCATCGGGATTTTCTTCCTGACTCTGCATTCTTATTCTGCAAACATTATGCACCGCAAAAACCACTGCCACTTTTATCTTTTGATTAATAGATTGCGCATATAACTTCGATTGGGCTAAACGCCAGGCAATCTTAAACCTAACTGATGTATTATGTCTCTTGGCCAATTTTTCAATGTAATTCTTAATGGGTTCAGAGTGATACGGATTTTCGCAACCACTCACTAAAATTCTTGAGATAAGGGCAAGTTCTTCTTGATCGCTGCGCTTCCTTAAATCCACTTTCACTCGACTACGTGTTATTTCAGCTGGCGTTGGAGAGACAAAACGCATCTTCGGGCTGGCTACTATATCTAAAATCTGCTTAATCCGCTCCAAATCTAGACCAGTCCCACACTGAGCTATGAAGAAGTCAATAGATTCGGTAGATCTATCTCTACCAAAATCCCTACTATTTGCCAGCGCTGCACCTGGCCCTTCGCGGAAATCGGTATCATCTGTAATTTGCCCTCGGGTTTCTTCAGGCGTAGGAAGAGGATAGGCGTTAGGCTGTTCTAGATTTAGGGCGCTTCTAGAAATTATATTCTTCTGCACAACACATTCTTCTTTTAATCTATCTATATTTATATTTTTAAAATTATTCTCTAAGATATCGATTACTTGCTCCATAAGTTCTACTAATCGTAATTGAGAATCTGCCTCGAATATTAAGAATAACAGTAGCTCAGTACCTGATGACCTTATCTGTATCCAACTGTTATCTTTAAACAAAATTGTTTGACCGTCAATTGAATCTATGTTTTTGATAAACTCCCTAAGTTTATTTTGAATTGCATTTGATATGTTTTCTACCAGTTGGTCTTTTTCATTCTCGGGTACCCCTATTTCAACTCTGGGCGATCTATAAACTTCGAGAATCGCTTTTAAATATTCTATAAAACCTCTAACGCCAAAACTACCTCTAAACTTTGTTACATTATCGGGTAGCTCACTACGTCTTAAAACATCAAAGGAATACCCGTGTGCCTCAGGCAAGAATTCCGCTATCTCTTTCTGTTTCGTGCCAAGAATTACGATGTCTTTTTTTGGAATATCTCTACGAAATTCTTCGGTATTATCAAAAATCTTTCTGATTACTTTTTCTTGAGAAACTTTAAAATATATATCAATGCCACCTACGGTCATTTTATAACTAATCCCAATTAGTCCTTGCTCAATATATTCTCGTAATCTTCTCTCTAAATAATGACCTACAAGATTGCGCAAGTCAAATTTACTACCTAATACATGACTTAAATCTAAAAGATACCCAATACGTGAATCTTTATCTTGTATTCCTCCTAAGCTAAAGGCCTCCATTATTTCTGGGTTATCAACTAGTCTCTCAAATAGATCTATTGCCTTGGCTAAGTTAAGTCGATTGCGATTATGCATTCGGAAGGAAAAATAATAGCCGTGACGTTTATCATAAGGAACCGCATTTGTATCAACACTGATTAAGGGTTTATTTAATTCAAAAAGGTTGTGGGTCTCATCTAAAATTTGTTCAATCTCTTTCATTTCCCTTATCTTATCCTTGCCCAAATCATATAATTCTACTGGATTTCCTCCTCTGTTAAAACCATAAGCTAATACGCCTCTACATGGAGCAACAATTATGCGATACCATAATTCTTGGGGTAATTGATTCAGAACCCATTTTTGAATTTGCTCTAAACTGAATCCGGTAATGATAATCAACCGACCTCTATGTTTTGTTAAATATTCTGTTAAAGCTCTACAAGCAACCTCAGTTTGTTCCTTATGCAACGGGTAACTAATATCATCTAATTCCGCTAAGATATATCTTACATTTACAAGGAGATGACTGGCATCCGCCAATATAAGAAGCTGGGGGATACCTGTTGCTTCAAACCCTTCTATGACTTGATCGCGTATCCTGCGTATGGCTTCAGAATAACTAATACGTTCATGCATCATCAATCTTTCCACCATGGCATCAATTGCCCCTTCATCCTTATCTAGTTTATCAGAAATAGCTGAATACTCAGGAGATTTCCTAAATTTACTATAGCGAACCTCATCCATTATCTGGGCTACTGCCTTTGAATCATATCCTGCCCCAGGTTTCTTACCGGCCATACCCGCTTGTCTAGTTTCCTTCTGAACTATTGTAACTAAAGGTCTCGTGTGGATATCAATGCCTCTTTCTTGCAAATCTCTAATTTCTTCTTTAGTTACTCTCATTACTCCCCTTGAATTTTTGGCTAAGTCTGAGAAGGCACTTTTCTTTGTTTCTTTTATCTCAGGTTTATTACCAAGTTCATCCATTAATTTCAAAATCTCTTCGGCACGCTTAACTTCCCCTTCTTCAGCTCCCTCTAGCTTAAGTAAGTCTGGATTCGGTGGCTGATTAATAAAAACATCACTAAATATATCCTCGAAACGATACTTCTTATCTTCGTAACCTGCCATGTATGTCGTAACATACATATTTATTACCTGTTCCACCAAACTAATTATCTTTGTCATTGAATAGCCTACGGTTTCATTATCTTGGTAAGGGTTAACGATAAATAGGTTAATCAAACCTCTTTGCTTTCTTCTTATCAGTGCTTCCACTACTTCAGGAATAAGTAAAATTGGCAATAGGCTTGTAGCAAGGCTTCCCGGCCCCATAGCCACAATATCCTTGGCTTTCTCAATTAATTCAACAAGTTGTTTGTTCGGAATTTGTCTGGCTTCTTTTACAAGGTCAACGAATCCTAATTCCTTAATGGATGACATATGCAAGCTCTCTGTAATATTTGTCTGTCGGATAACTAGCCTACCTTTGATTAAAATGTCAGTCCCATCTATATTTATAGATGTTCCTTGTCCTGTGGTATCTAAAATAATTTTTACTTTATATTCATCACCGTATTGATAGACCATAAATCTTGCATTGCCTGTAGGCTTAGGCTCTTCTTTCTCTTTTGGATTATCTCCTAAATTAATAAAAATATAGGTATCCAAGTCAAAAAACTTAGGTGTTGATTCATCTTTATCGGGATCGTAAATTACGTTAACCTTGCGATCTTTGTATTCTATCTTGGCCTTAATATCACCTTGACCTAGTAAAAGCCCATTTTCTAAATTCAAAGATAGAATAACTTCGGTTCTACTTTCTTCGCCCAAACCTGTCTGATAAGTTATCCTCTCGCCAAATTTCTCTTGTATCGTTATGATATCGTTGTTTATTTGTAACGTTATTTCTCCATTCCCTTTAGAGTCAACCTGCCCGAACTTTACCTCACTTCCATCTTGGTCTGCTTTCTTAAGCGTTATTGATTCTTGACGATCGGGATGAATTCTATTTATACCTCTAAAGACATTCGGGCTATTTCCTATCTTTACTATCAGCTCTTCCAGCCTTATATAGAGCGTGCCGGGGTCAAAAGTAGATAGAGTTACATAACCATTGCTGATCCCAAGGGTATCAGCTAATTTAATAATTGCTTGACTATACTTACCTTGGTCAACTCTACGCTTGATTAATTCTTCTTTATTTTCTGTCCTTCCTTGCTCAACCTTATATGCACCAGATTCAATATGGTTTGCGATAAGAATAAAATTACCCACGCTGCCATCTTTGATCTTAAGCTTCCCGTCTTTTATGCAACTTTCATCCAGAAGCTTTCCTAGACGAAGGGCGCTATTTATAAAGAAAAGCCAATCTGCTTGCAAGGAAAGTTCGGGTATCAAAATGATTCTTCCTTCTGGAGTAATTCTTAAACGATAATTGTAGCCATTTAAACTAAAAGGCTCAATTTCTTCAGTTGCAGGCTTTGCTATTACACCCATTACATGACCTTGTTTATCAGAATCTTCTCTATCGTCTTTATTAGCAAGATTAATGAAATCAAAGGTACCTTTAGGTTCATTATAAACTGCTTCATAGAAAACCCCCGCTACCTCAAAGATTGCTAATTCGCCTTGTCTTCTTTGTGTTATATCTATACTCTCTGAAAGATGGACAATATAATTTAGTATTGTATGATAATTGTCGCGTAATGTTCCTGCTTGTTTGTTTCCAAATCTTGACCTTAAGAAAGTGGATTTAGCAAGATAAATCAATTTACACATAATATTTATTGTGTCTCCGGGAGAAGGAATATAGCCTACAAAATCATAGATGTCTTTCTGGGCACGGAAAGAGGAACCTCCGTCATCGTGAGGAGAAATACCCAAAGTTACCATAAACCCTTTTTCTTCCAACTCAAATATTTCAGCAAAGGGTAGTGTTCCTACTAAGAAGTGCCCGCCCGTTCCACCCATCAACAATACAGCATCAGGTTCTTTCCAAGGATAAGTGCGAGGCTTTTTTTGTCTAAATACCTTAAGGAATGGATTTATATCTTTAGCCTTTGTTCCACTTTTGATAACTTGGGTCAAATCCATTTTAGTAATTCTCGTCATCCTATCTATCATATTATTTAGATAGTCTCTACTGAAATTAAATGTTGAGATTAAATCCGAAAATGTTTTGTCTGTGATTACTAAAGTTAAGTCTTCAATCAACTGTTTTCTTACACCATAAATTCGCTCAGAACTGATAGGAATTCCCTGCTCCAAATCTCTTATCAATTCCTCCAAAGGTATAAGAACTCCTGCAGCTACTATATTTCCTAAATACCTTCTGCTGTTGCTTTCAACCAAACTGGAGAGTTTTTGTTTAAGATGTTTAAGATTAGCCAGTCTTAAAGTTTTGTCAGAAAGTACCCTTATCGCATCTTTTATCTGGCAATAATCCTTTACCATCTCTATTACAGGCTTTTGACCTTGCGGTGGGAAATTACCCATAAGAGGCATTAATCCTTCAGGCCCGTTTATATACCTCAATATTTCCTTGATAGAAGTTGTTCCTCCCTCAATAAATAATACCTCATCCGGAGCTCCTGTGAAGTAGGGCTGAGTAGATACGGGTATAAGTCCTCCAATCCCAACAAGAGGCCGGTCACTTGCTCCTTCCATAAATGCCTCTCCAAAATAAATTGCTTGCTCAGGTGTAAGTTGAAGTTCAGATAATCTGTCTTGCACCAATGTCTTTTTAAGCGAATCTTGGCTATTTGGCGTATAGGTAAAATCTCGATTATAACTTCCTTTTCCATCACAGAAATATTTATATTGACCACCGTGGCTATAAATTACTATATTTTCTGTTGTTTTATCAGAAATTATATTGGCAAGTCTGGAAAACTCCTCGCGTATCGGACCTTCAACAACAAAAACCATCTGAACTCCCTGCTCCAGCATATTCTTAAGCATCTCTGCAATTTCAGAGCTTAAATTTGTCTTACCAGGAGCAAGTGTATTTAAATTAAAGAAATATACACCTTTAACGCGTCGGGATAAATCTTCCCACAAAAGACTGATTATGGATCTCGTATAATCTTCTTTTTGTTTCTTAGAATTCTCTATTGCCTTAAGCAGAAATCCTAATATGGTGCGGGTTGCTTCAGGACCTATACCGCCCCAGACAACGCCTTTAGGTGTAGACTTGGGAAGAGCGGATACAGAAATAACATTTAATCCGTTAATCTCTATTACAGGTAAATCATTCCCGTCTTCGTCAAATTCATCCCCAAAGTAGATTGCCTGCTCTGGCAAAAGACCCAAAGTCGCTAAGCCATCGCGAACTGCTGTTTTCTTATTTGCATCTTTATGTACAAAACCAATGGTTGTCTCTCCACCTATAACAAACCTTACGCCAGTAACTCCTTGTGCAATTAATCTTCGTAAGATAATCCGGGCAATAAGCTTTCTTTTCTCCGTCTCCTTACCATTAAATCTAAACTTAAAGGCTATCTGCGTTCCGCGGTCTTCAATTTCTAATTTTAATTTCTTAATTACTGAATTAATATTGTCGAAATCATCAGCTTTGATGTTAAGTCTATCTTTATCATCCGCAGAGACAATCTGACCAATACCGACTCTCTCTATTTCTTCTATCGTGGCTGTAATTATCTCTTTTACTCTATCCTTCTGAGGTAATTCCTTTTTGTAAATTGTATCTTCTTGCCTTTCTCCATTAGCATCATAAGTAAATTTCTGTGTTCCTTCATTAGCGTAAATAATGATGTTTACCCTTAGCGACCTGGGTATAACTTTATGTGGTCTATTACTTTTTTTATCATCTTTTTTTACTTCCCCTTTCTTATCCAACAATTGATCATCTAAAACGCGTTTTTCCTGTTTTTCTATATCTTGACCTGTATTAATAATCAACTTGATACCTTCCCGAACCAGCCTATAAATCAGATCACGCATGGGTAAATCTAAAAGTTCCTCCCGCTCTGCAGTGGTTTTATCAATATCTAAAATAACTACACCTTGGCAACGAAGATAATCTCTTAGTTCTCCTTTCTGTCCCTCAGAAATAGAAACAAAGGGTTTAATTCCTTTAAGTATATCAAGCCAATCTGGAGAGGTAGCTATGCCATTGTTATTAGAAGAATTCAAAGTCTCAATTGTAGCCCTGAGAACTTCTTGATGGTCCTGATAATATTTAATTAAATCTAAGAGCGCCTGGAATTCTGAATCTCTCGGATTAAGAAAATGATAACCTTCATGATAGATTAGCCCATTTAAGAAAAGTTTCCTTCTTTCTATATCGTCTTCAACAGAAGGATATAATAGGAAGCGATTAATTAATATGCGCCCTGATTTAAACTTCGTGGCGAAACCAAACTTATAAGAGATAACCACAGGTACTTCTTGGGGTAAAGACTGTCTTTTATTCTGTAAAGTCTTTAACCATTCCTTAATGCTCTGTTTTAATATATCCTCTTCTTGTTCATTAAGCCCTTCTTCGCTTTCATATACAAATTCCAAGGAGTCAACTCCGGAAATCTTTACTCTTATATTCACCGTTGGCTCGATGTGTTTTCTATCCTGTTCTGACAATTTCGCAAACAATAACTCATAAAGCGCCAAGGCCGGATAATTCTGCCCTAAGTCATGACCAAATTTTTCCTCTGCTTGCCTCTGGGCTTCTTCAGACATAGCCGTATTTGGTCTAAGTTCGTTTATTCTCTCTAATATTTCTTCATATCTCGGATGCCCTTGGCCTAAAATAGCAAGTAGTTGTTCGTATAGGCTAATCTGCGTTACTCTGTCGTTTGTTTGTCTAGTTTGCTCAATTTCCTGCCAATCTAACTGTCCTTCGATTGCCTCCCATCTCTGTTGGTCATAAACCGCGGTTATCCTTTGTCTGTAAAACCAAGTTATCCAATTATCCTGTGCTCTCTTAACTAATTCTTCAAGGTCCATCGAGTGGTCGAAATATCTACCATAAGTAGCATCGAGGTGCTTCTTGCCTTCTAAAGTTCTCTCTTCTAGACCAAAATGCCTAAAGACTGCATACTGATGACGCCGCTCTTGCCAGAAACTTTGCCAAACTTCACCTGACCAATACTCCGATTCTCTCTCTTCCATCAAGCTCAGCGTGAAATAGGCGTGGGCAAATCTAGTATTTAATCCCAGAGTCTGACTTAATTCATAGGCACGTAGATAGATCCTAGCAACCATTTCTTCTGCTAATTTTTGATTCGGAAAGTAAGACTTAAAATGGCAGGTATTTATACTTGCGGCAATGGAGTCAATATCAATTGCTCCCTCTCCTAGCTTAATTCCATAAATATAAAATTCTACTCCTGCTTGAATTCTATCTTCTTTATAAGAATTGAGCTGCCACTTTTCGGTTATGTTATGGCTATAGATAGGAAGAACCAATGATTCATCAACTCTGATTTCTGCAAACTGCTTGGCTTTTGCACCGTTAAAGAAATCGCTGAGATTAGAAACAATCTTCTCTTTATTCTCATCTACTTGCAGACCAGCAATTTCATTCAGTCTTATAGAAACGCTTACAATAATACTGGGAGTAATGGTAGAGTTAATAAGAAGATTGATTATTTCTTCTACTGTATCTGCACTCAAGATACGCGCAATTATTTCCTGTTCAATATCTTTTCTATATTGATTCGCTATCATTAATTCTTCTTCGGTATTTACTCCCTGAAATTCTCTTAAATCCGCTAATGCCGGAGCAATAACTTTCTTGCCCTTTTGTGAAAGTATTGCGGAAATCTGCACAAAATTCATCTCGCCCTTCTTATTCTCAGAACCTTTGTAAGGATTAATGTAATTACCTTGTGCATCCTGTGGGAAGTTTTCTAAAGCATCAAAAATATCTCTGGCATTTCCTACGAATACGCCTACATCATCCTTACCAAAGTCTAAGGCCAGGCCCTTCTTGCTACCAATTACATAACCTTTTTCATCTTCAATTACCGGCGCGTAAGGATTGGCTTTTAGAGTGGTGGCAATAGTCAAAGAAGTATCTTCTAATACCTGGTGCAACATCAGTGAATAAAACACTGTCCTGGCGTTTAATACCGCCATATCACCCCAGATAACTATCACGTCACCCTCAAAATCACCTAATGCCTGTTTTGCCTGTAGCACTGCATAGCCATCACCTTTAGGTTCAGGTTGAGTAACGAATTCTGCACGGTAACCAGCTCGGCTTATAGCTAGTTTTATATCATCTCCTGTTTCTGGATGCACGATGATTACCGGATTATCATCTAAGAAGCGGACTGTATCCAAAATATGGAATAATATCGGCCTACCCATGACTTGATGTAGTGCTTTGGGTAAAGTTTGATCCTTCATCCTTGTACCTAAACCGGCTGCGGCAATTACTACCCGCACCGGCCGCTTAAGTTCAAATTTCCGTGCACTATCAACACCGGCTAAATCCAGAATTATTCTTTCAACATCCTCTGCACCTTTTGCTTCTCTTATTGCCTTATCTATCTCTAAAATATCCCTCCTGAAATCATTACTATTTGCCGGCGCTGTGCCTGGTCCTTCGGGGAGGTCGGTGCCGGGAAGAGAATAGGGATTGGATTCATCAGATAAAGACATCTCATACAGGTTATGTTCAACTGTATATTCATAAGCCAAGTAAGGTAAAATTGCTAAGCTAGTCTTTGGACGCTTACCCTGAAATGCATCCCGTATCATTGTAGAAGAGGCGTCAAAAGCAAATTGAGGAATAAACTTTACAGTTAAAGGTGTCTCTACAATATGACCTCTCTTACCGCGCTCAATAAATATAGCCGAGATTTTATGTATATGTCTACCGAAACCGTGAATTTCTCTTTCCCTCTTATCTTCCAACTTCTGTATAGTATCAGGCTCTCCTTTAGGATTATAACGATGGTAATGATCTGCTCCTACTATATAGTAAGCATCGATTTCTTGTCTGGGATTATATCCTAAGATTTTAAATACGTTTTCCTCGCCTTCATCTATAGAATCCAAAGCAACTCCCGAGTAATCAAATAGCGGCGCAAATATCTCAATAATCTGTTTACCCATAATATGGCGATGATGTTGAGTAATCCCCAATCTAGGTTTACGAGAATCAAGACCTGCAATAACATATATCACCTTGTCAAGTTTATACATCGCAATGGCGTATAAGCCACCTAAAAGGTGTGCCCAATGGAAAGGATCCGCAGCCACAGGATAAACTCCTATTCTTATTTCTTTCTTCTGGATTGCTTTTTGTGGTTCATCTGGAGAAACTCGGACTCTACCCCGAGGATTGATTGTGCTAGCTATGATATAACTAGCAATCCGCGATAAAAGTTTCTCGCTAGCTAACAAGATATCTTTATATGGAGATTTATCGAGCTCTCCATTTAATTCTTTAGCCATTTTCTCTAATTGGCTAGTGATTCGTTCTTTTATAAGGCGAGTAGTTGGATGTGATGAACTGGTATAATATACAGCCTCTGTCATGAACTGCGCGTAATCCTCATTGGCTTTATCATCGTGTATACCGAGTTTTACGCGTGCTTCATGAAAAAGAGTAATGAGAAGTTCTGTGCGGTTATTTTCTTCAAAAAGCCATTCATCTAGATAAAGAATATCACTACGGTAAAGTCCATATATATAGGTAAAAGGCCCAGCCCTAATTACTATAGAATCCCGAATTTCTTCTAATATACGCGCCAACTGGTGATCTAATCCTTCTGTAATATCAATGGCTTCATTTAAGACCTCAGTTATGTATGTCCTGTCTCTTAAGGTTTCTGCTTTCTCTATGTCTTCTTCTATTTGTTCATCTGTCGGTTTCTCTCCTGGCTTTGCGCGATGAAAATCTGGATGAGCTTCTTCGGGCACGGGGAGAGGATAAGAATTATTTTTATCCTGTGTTTTTTCTTCAATTCTTTTGAATTCCAAACTCTTTATATCTTCTTTATGACCACGATATAGTGTTAAAATAACCATTTCTTTATTTCTCTCGACTCGAAGATTAACCTCATATAGAGATGCTTCATCTAAAATTTCTATACTTAAAGGTATCTCCTTCCTTCTAATAAGGTTGACTATTTGATTAATCTGGGCTTCAGTAAATAATTCATCTGGTATCCTGCGTTCGCCATAAGGTAGATTTACAGGAAGTCTGGCTATATTAAGCGGTGCTGGCAGACGCCCTACAGGAAGACTTGCCACTCTTAGGGATCTCTCAAATAAATCTTCTGTTATAGGAATTAACGTTTCCTTGTCTTCTGGGTCAGGTCGGAATAAAGCTTCACCCGTAGTTTTATCGCGGTCATAAACTATAGCCATACCTGACATCTCACAGATTCCGAAATTGATACCGATGAGTTCTTTATTAACAGAACCGGGATTTTGTACAGCTCTAGGAAAGATAAATACCTTAATTTTTCCTTGCCTGATATTAAACAAGATATTGTAAGGAGTAAATCCTATGGCACTACTATTCAAAATATTAACTATCGACCAGACTTTATCTACGATTCTTTCTTTCTCGCTGTAACCCCCTTCAACTAAAATAACTGTAGCCGGATATGTAAATAAATCTTTTACATCTACTATAGGAAGCCTTACCTCGAATAGATGATAATGAAAATGTCCAGAGGAAGCGGATGCCCCAATACTATTAAAGCTAAGATTGAAATCTTCTCTGCCTTCTTCTACTGCAAGCTTATACATAACGTCCATGGCAGCATTAAGATATGATTTACGGTTAACTACCTGAATTGGATGTTCGTCTTCTGTTGTATTACGTACTAAAACGATGTGATTATTTTCATACGGATTAGGGTTAGGATACATTGTCCAATTGGCATTCCAAGCTATTCCACGTTCTCTAACTGGCATATTCTCAGTACACAAGAAACAACCATGTTTTCCGGGTTCCAATTTTCCTCTAATGCCCGGCTCTCTACCCGGATTAACTTGGACTTTAAAAATCCCTCTGTCGACCGTATCGTCGTATGATACAGGATACTCTCCGCTATAGCTAAAAGGATAAGCCACATGATCTTCTATCTGCTGCGCAATCAATTCTTCAATTTGTTTTGAAAGAGGGACATTGCCCTTCTGTCTCAATTGCTCCAACAATTGCGTAAATCTCTTCTTTCTAATATTACTAATCCTCATTTCATGTTCGATATCTTTGGGGCTAATTATATTAAAATCATCCTGACTCTGCACAAATGCAAAACCATCAAGTTCATGAGAGCCTAATCCAGAAAACATAAACTCATATTTTTCTGTTCTAATCACTTCAGGCCAGATATAGATAAAATCGCCCAGCATAGAAATTGGATGAGAGATATCTTTCTGCTGAAGCAAATGAATATATGTTAAAAATGGTCTTCTAAACTTCTCTACCTGGTCTGTCTTAAAACAGATTAAAGCAGCGGGATAATCGGTCAAAGTATATACACTTGCGTCTCCTATACTAAACTCAACTTTCCTTTCTGAATTCTCAATAGGCATAATCTCATCATAATAATTTGCTTGGAGATGTAAATGATTTACAGAGGCTAATCCTCCCCAAGGATTAAAACCTAATTTTAGTCTTTGGGATCTGCTTAATCTCCTTATAGCTAGCATTGTATCCAATGCAATTTCAGTAAAGTACTGAACATATTCTTTTCCGGGTTCGGGAATTATAAGTATGTGGTATCTAATCGTAGGGTTTTTATTAATATCTATGGCGATGTGTCTACCGTCGATGACCAAATCAAGCAATCTCCTACCCGGACCTTCTTGCTCTAAGAATTTATTATAATTTATAGTATGGTCAAATGCCGGCGGAACAACAAATTGGCTACTTTTAGCTATTTCTTTCTTGCCCGATGCTTTATCCCAAGCTACTCGTCCAGGATGGAATTTCACTTTCCATCTACCAGCGTCTTTATATAAGATAGTATTGGAATTATAACTAAATACTCCCTCCTCTTGAGCCCTTTGATCCCAAAGTTCTTTTACAGTCTCATCAAAATCTAATACGCCTTTTACTACTAACTCGCCGAGTAACCAACTCATTCGCGCCTGGATACGGTTGTGTATCTGGCGAGCTTTCTTTTCTGTCCATCTTCCTCCCATAGCGCGTATCCTTCTCTTCGCCTCTAATTCAGTCGTCTCTTCAATAAAAAGCTGTAGGAGCCTTAAATCAGAGATCTTATCTAAGGAAAGAGCGATGAGATAAATAACATTTCTTCTTGCGCCGGCATGGCCTTCTATAGGTGGAGCACGAGGTTGAGCTTGCACCCAGAGGATATGGGTGGCCTTTAAGGCTTCGTAGACATCAATTCTACCTAAGCCTTGAGGTAGCTCCACAACTAAACCTTTGGTCTGCTCAATGGCTTGCTCTATCCTTTGCTTTAGGGTTGAGGTGACTTGGCCTTGATAATCTATAGGTAAGCTGCCTTGCTCTCCCTGATGCGTGAGGAATCTGGGTGAGTTTGCAATAAGCGCATTGACCTCTCTGTGTGCCTGGGGGTTCATATTACCGGTTGAGGAGATGGAGGCGTCGGTTTCATCTATATTCTTTAATATCTCCAGACTCTCAGCTAAATCACTTAAGGCCTTAAAGTCATGGATGGATGAACCATTGCCTGAGCCTTTAGCGTAGAATTTATTATCTGGGGCAACGCCTCTATCGATTAAAGAATCGTGCCTTCTCATAAACATAATTGTGTTTATACCCTTTAGGCCAGTCATGTCTCCTGTAGGTATTTCAGGGGAGATGGCGCCATCCTTGTGTTTGATGGACATGGGGAGAACGCCGCCATTGGCCGCAAGCGCTGCCTGGAGGGCACTGATATCGAAAACAGTATAAAGACGATTATAGGGTATGCCTTGTAGGCCAGAGGTTGGATCGTCCTTTACCTTAGCGTTCATGCTGGCCATCTTAGCATCTACAAGTAGGGATTTTATTGCCAGGCCCTCGATAAGGAATGAATAGCCGCCATGATCTTTGGTAGTAAAGGCTAGGCCACCCTTTTGGGCAGTGGGATTATTCATTACTTCGTTCAAGCAGTTGGCGCCTTGCAGCCGGACTTTATTCCAGAGGGCGAGCATCTCTACATCTACTGCAGTCTCAGGTAGGAGTAAGATAAAATCATTCATTCTCTGGATGATGCCGGTTGCTGCGCCTTGGCGCCTTAGATAGTCAAAGCCAGAAGAGCCAGTTAAAGCTTCAAAGCCCTTTGTCTTGGGATTATAGACATAGCTAAAGCCAGGGGTATTGATGTTGATGATGTTAAAGCCGTGGTTATAGTTGGTGCGATGCTCTTCTTTATCCGATAAGACGAATTTAGCGTCTTTGATTAGGAAGCCGTTGGCAAAATCATTGAGCACAATCATGATATTCTCTAGGTTAAGACCTAAGCGGCTGGCTATGGCAATCATATCTTCTTGGACATTCTGCATAATCTGCATATTCACGGTAATCACCAACTTAAGATTGGCTTTTGCCTGAAGGATTTCTGCCCCGCTCCTTCCGTGCTCGCGTAGTAGAACCTCTATACCTTCTACATAGGCCTCAATATGGCGTAGGCCTAATTTAACTTGCTTACGTCTGGAGGGGACAGGATAAGAAGGCTTGGTCTTTAAGCCAAGGTCGCTGATCTGGACTTCGGTCAGGTTGAGCTTGTTATACTCTTCAGCTAGCCAGTAGAGGTCTAGATTCCACATTCTATAGGCAGGGTCTTCGAGTTGTTTTTTAGTGACGATGCCTGCGTCAAGGAGAGATTTAAAGAGCCGTGAAGCCTCTCCTGCGGCAAAGAGGATAACCACGAATCTACCTTTGATTAAATCATCAATAACGGTATCTATATCTAATGCGGGCAGTTCGTCTTCTAAATAGGTAATCTGGGGCACCTGTAATTTATCCAACAGTTGTAGTACCAGGCGGGCATTGAGATGATTCACTAGGTCCTCGATTATATTCCTGTTGGCAGTGGGGTTTTGCAGGAGCTCTTCTAATACAGGCATGTACTTACCGCAGAAGTCAGCCAAGAGTTGCTCGTAGTTAATCTTCTCTTGGGTAGAGGTGCGGACCTGTGAGGTGGTTTGGGCAAATCCATGGATTTCCCGGGCGAGTCTTGTTGTCCAGTGTTTTCCTTGTAGGAGAGTTCTTTGCTTGGCAGCCAGCTCAATGGCTTCTTCAGTGAGGATTTGGATTAACTCTAGATTAGTAACTTCTTCTAATGAAGACGTAATGAGATAAATAACATTTCTTCTTGCGCCGGCATGGCCTTCTATAGGTGGAGCACGAGGTTGAGCTTGCACCCAGAGGATATGGGTGGCCTTTAAGGCTTCGTAGACATCAATTCTACCTAAGCCTTGAGGTAGCTCCACAACTAAACCTTTGGTCTGCTCAATGGCTTGCTCTATCCTTTGCTTTAGGGTTGAGGTGACTTGGCCTTGATAATCTATAGGTAAGCTGCCTTGCTCTCCCTGATGCGTGAGGAATCTGGGTGAGTTTGCAATAAGCGCATTGACCTCTCTGTGTGCCTGGGGGCTCATATTACCGGTTGAGGAGATGGAGGCGTCGGGATTATGATTAGATTTAATTTTATTTTCTACCCATTGCTTCACTTCGTTTTCGCTCTTGAACCTAATGTTTCCTGAATTGAGCGTATAATTATATTGCTGTAATATAGCGATACGTTGTTCAATGGTTGCTATACTGTAACGAAGTAAACTCACTGGTATGTCGCCATTTCTACCGTTAACCTTTCCTTCGGCTTGGAGTTGTCCTAGACGATTTATCTTCTCCTCAAGTAATTCAGGAAGACTGCGCAGAAGTCGAGCGAAAGTCTTAGTCTCAGGATTTGCACCGATAGAAAGAAGATTGGCTCTATTATACTCTTCTCTGGAAACAGGTGCCCCTGAAGCCGGGCGAATCTGTTGCTGTGCGCCATTATCTTCCTGAGTGGCCACTGTATTATCTTGCTGTTCTACCATTCCTTGCGGTTGTGCTGGGCCTTGAGGCTGCAAAGCAAATTTCCGCTCAATTTCTTCTAATGTATCTTCCAAATACTTATATGACCTTTGATGAATATGTATTAATGCTAACTGGAAGAGGGCCTCTATCCTTGCCCTATTTACAAAATCAATATTCTCTCTTAAGTCTTCATATCTTTCAGATAACTGAACATATCTAACCTTTAATTGGTTAAGTCTCCTATTGCTAAGTAATCTACCCAAAATAATCAGTGAAATTATAACTACTCCTGTTTTTGCTAAAATTCCAACTAAGGTTCCAAAGAGAATTTCTTTTACTACTCCAGGTGATATGACTAGATAGAAAGATCCAGCTGAGGGAACAAGGAAGAACCAAATTAAGGCGGCAACAGCAATTATATAGAAACGACCTATTTCCCACGTAATTCGTTTCCAACTCGAAGACGTTATTCTAAAATTGAAGTTTCTAAATATCCATTTAAATATACGAGGCATTTCGCTCTCTGTAATATCTTGATTGGAAACCCCGGGAACATACTTTAATAAAATATTTAATATAATTGTGGTAAATAAGGAAATTGCAATTATTCCTCCTGCCGCCCATGGTAATGAAATTTGTAATAAGTGACTGAATAGGAATAATGCTCCTATGCCTAAACCAAAACCTGTGATCCCTGCTACCCTATCACCCCACCCCTTCAAGACATCTCTTCCGGGTTTATTTTCTAATACAAATGGACCTATCATCATCGAAACCCCAAAGAAAATAGAGATAAATAGGACAATAACGTTAGTTAAATCTAAGCCTATACTAAAGGCAACAAGATTTAGAAACGTAAGGACGAATCCTGTCCAAAAGACAAATAATCTTAAAATTCTAACTTTCCAAAATGTCTTTAAAATATCGTATTGGTTAAAAGCTCCTCCTGCACCAGATGTTCTAAATACAAATCCCATACCCCCATATGATAATATCTGCGCCCAAGCTTCTATCCCAAAGCGATGAGCAAATAAAAGTATATCTCTCGGTCGCTCAGACAACCAACGCGTAAAGCCTAGGAAAGAACTACCTAAGAAGAAACTAAATATTGCTAATAATATACCTAACACCCACCCACCTAAGGCGTAACCTATCAATCCACCTATAAGTAAACCAGCAAGACCTTTTAGGGCATTCTTAACACTACTAAAAGGTGTGCCTGTGGTTGCTCTCATAATTGCACCTAACCCATTCAAAGTAAGAACTTGATTAAATAGAATCCCTAAGGTTAGGAAAAACCAAGAGATACCTACAAATGGTAGAATGTCAAAAATTATACCTATAGGAATTAAGAACATGTTCACTAAAGCTAGGGGCATAATTTTATAGAATCTTCCTACATTTCTACGTGCATCTCTTTCAAAAATAGACTCTGAACCAAAATCAGTTATTGCTTGTAAAAAGAAACTGCGTTCCATTTGAGTTAAGTCTCCCGACCATCTTGGAGTAGCCATCTCTAATTCTGGAGAGCTAAATGTCTCTCTAAGTTTGGTAGCAAAAGCCAAAGAAAGAGCTAATTGAGGACTCATACCTAAGCCAATAAGATTATGCGCTTGACCCCATACATCTGCGGTATCCTCTGCTAAATAAGGCATATGCGGACCTAAGCCGATTAGACCGAATTGATACCATTTAGAATATTTATTGTAAGGATATAATTCACGTAGTTCTCTACTCAAAGGTACTATAGGATAAGCCGAATCTCTTAGCGCCTTAATGTAACCTACATCTTCTTCATCTCCCCAATTGCCCTGATCTAACATCTTCATAATATTTAGCCAGCCAGTACCTATCTTATCATTCAATCCTAACATAGAATAACCATGACCACCCTCTACTAACCACGACATCTGCCCTAATGGCATAAGAACATTCGTAGTATTTCTAAAAGATGGCATGATTACGATTTCAGGATGACTAATTACTCTCTTCAAATCATATACAAATTTTTCTATATCCAGAGAGTTGGCATTACGGTCAAAAACTACTAGAATCCTAAATCTTTTTACTACACCATGAGGTAATTGATACATGCCATGCATTGCGCCAGATTTCATGGTAGAGGGATTAGAATCATAAGTGACATAGAACTCGCCACCAGAGATATATTTAAAAAGTTGACCTATCTTAGCGTAATCAGGAGGAGTACCAAAACCGCCCCTCCAAGCATCATATTTGTTGGGAGTGGGAATAAGACAAACATTCATACCCAATCCCTGCTCCCTTAACTCTTCAGCTATATCCATAAGATTCATCGCTGTATCATAACCACCTGTAATCATCGTCATATAAACACGACGTTTTATAAAGAGTGCTAATCTTATTTTTGCTTTTTCTTCCTCTGTAGCATCAATTTTACATGCTTCTGGTACATTAGGATCGTCTATCTGTCTTAAAGAATACAAAGAGATCTGGTGATTATTTTCTTTCTGGTGTAGCAAGTCCAAACACTCTCCAATAAACCTATCGTTAATTGGCAAATTCAGATTATTCTGTCTTGCCAATGCTTCCAAATGCTTAATTAATGTTTCGTATTCAGGAGAATTATTATCTTTAAGCCAATTAAGACGATCAATTATAACCGCTCTATCTCTAGGAGAAATAAGAGGGTGTCCTACATAGTTCATTACTATCAAATTGTCTGTTGTCTTAAATCTTTCTATATTTTCAAGAACAATATTTATAGGCCCATGATCTTCTTTAATCGATGCGGATAAAAATGTAACTAATGACCATAAACCATAATGCATAGTGTAAACTACTATCAAGAAAACAAATTGAGCAAGCACAAATCTTACCACCAATCCTGCACCGAGGTGGTCCATAAACCAGGGCAAACTACTCCAGCCCATTGCTAAACTTAAGGCTATAAATAAGAAATATTGAGCAAACCACATTCCTACCGTTCTCCATCTTTTTATTCCTATGGTGGGTCTAAAGTTTCTGTATAAAGATAAACCAAACAGGGAATGTTTCCATATAAGATGAGTTAGTGCCTCTACGGCAAAAAATGTCACTAATAATGTTTTAAGAGTAAGTGCTGCTACGTTAGGTATTCCTAAATTAATAAATAATCCAAGTGCCACTAGGCCATACACAACACCTAAAATTCTTAACCTGTTATGAGTTTGGTATTGTAAACGGGATAAATAATACCATTCAGCAATGGAACTAATCACTAGGGAAACAGCTCCTAAAACAACAGAGGCAATGCCCAAAGGCGATAAAGATACAAGTAATGCTTGCCCCAAGGAGTTGCTGTATAAAAATGAAGCTGCTAAGCCAAAGAATAAAGCAGAAGGTAAAAAGTATGAGAATTCAATTAAGAAAGGTGGTATAGATTTACTTCCTAGCCCAAGATATCTAAATATTTTATCCCATAAAAATTTCCTAAAGTAAGATTTGATTAACCCGTATTCTTCGGATGTAACCTCTGTTTCTCCTCTAATTCCTCCTGCTACTTCTGGACGACCCATCAATGTTCTTATCAATCCCGTTAAACATTCAGGAACCTTACGGTCAAAAAGTTTATATCCTTCTGCTTGCAAGAATCCCTCAAAAATATCGGTGTCAAATCTACCTTGAGAAACTTCCATTTCAGTATTGAGAATATGATTAAAGACATCCCTATTCCCCTCATCTATAGCTTTTCTTAATCTATGTGTATAATTATAAAAATACAACTCGAATTTATCCCAAATCTCTTCGTCTGTAAATCCTGCGTAGTCATAAGGAGTATCTACTTGTACTCTATTCTTTCTAAGAATAGCGACCTTTTCTCTTGAATATTGTTTCCCTAAATATTCGGATATCTGCCTACAGTAAATATCTAAATTGTTCAAAAGCGGGTGGTCGCCTTCTAAATCTACGTCTCTGCCCTCGAATCTCCTTACGCCCGCCAATACTGTAAGATAGAACATCTGCAAGTTCTTAATAAATAAGAAACTGGCATCAACTTCAGCCTGATAAGTAAATTCATTGGGATTTCTTTCTCGTGTTTCAAGTATTCTTCTACGCCTGCGCTCATGGGCGGCTCTTTCAATTTCACCATCGTAAATATCTGGATTTTTCGTAGTAATATTTTGCCTCCAGGCTTTCCATCTTTTTCCATCCCATATAGTCTTCATAATTAGAATAAACGGTAATAAGAGTATTAAAGTTGCTAAAGATATAAATAAGGGATTTCGTAAGAGCGAACTTAAATTGTTTGTTTTTTCAGCAGTCGGTCTACCGTAACTGTCATAATGTCTTAGAGCCTCCTCCCATTTTCTATACCAAGGATTTTTAATCTCCCAAGTTTGCGTCTGTTTTCCAGTTATAGAATCAAAAGCTATGTTTCTTAAATTCTCAATTCTTTCTCCTCTTTCATTTTTGCTGTAAAGAGGTATTGAGTAAGGTACATTAATATCATAAAAGATGAATTTTTTACTAGGGAGAAAATACCGTGCTAGATTGGATAAAACTTGCTTATACTCTTCACGATATAATTTACCGAACGTAGTCCAAAATTCACTGACTTTAAAATCAGAACCACCAATTAAATACAGATAACCTTTAATACCATCTACGGCTGTTTCTTCTTTAAATATCTTTGTCTGCAATCTTCCGTTACTGGCTATGGTTAAAGCTTCAGGTAAAACACCAAAAGGCGCATCGGTTGTTTGCTGGTCATATAGCCACCAACTATTAACTACAAAGTCACCATTTGGTAATTCCGCAGCTACTTCTCTTCCTAAGATATCATTGGGTATGAGATAACTATGGGTTATAGGCGGATTAGTAATTGGTACAAAATAGGCATCTATTGATAATTCCCCGTCTTCTGATATTTGTATATTTCCATTTAAAGCATAAGGTTTTATTATAATTTCCGGCAGAGGAGTATCGGGATAAATCCTTAACGCCGCTAAGTCATCCCAGAGACTATGGTGATATTTTCTCTGGTAAGCCTCAATTATTGGGGTGAAAATCGTTTTAGCGGGAACTGGCTCAGCTGTCTCATAAATAGATACAATTTCATTGTTCGGTGTAAGTACATAACTCTTATTTATTTGCTTATATTCATCGGAATTTTTATCTTCATTCCACCTTACATTAAGGACTTTATAGAAGCTGAAATCTACAATAAGTCTTATGCCGGTTAAGGCAGGATTATGATTAGAAATATAATAATCGGTCCAGGATACGCCTGTTCTGGTGTGGGTTATGACACGGCGTAGCGGAGTATCATCCTTTATTTTACTTATGAATTGATCCCAAGCCTCTTTCTCATCTTCTGTGAGATTATCCCTAATATTTTTAAGGTCCTCTTTTCCAAATACATCAGAGAATTCTATTGGTCTTAAGAACTCAAGTCGCTCAACATAATTAGCCCAATAATTAAGGGTTCGCTCAGGATTACGAAGCTCGCCCTTTTCATCATATAAGAAACCGAATTCTTTGGCGCCTAATGTCTGCACGTCTTGTAACTGTATACGATCTGAGAGATTTAAAGGTAATGGTGAAAACACTGTATACTTAATATATCTACCTCCAAACCACTCCTGCACCTCAGCTGGATAAGTAGATTTTCTAAGCATAGAATCTACATTGGCCTTTTCCTCGGGACTAAGGTGTAGGTAGACATCATAAAATAGCTTATGAATTGCTTCATAAAATTCCATTGTCTTAGAAATATCTCTCGGACCGGAGACATCGTAGAGTATGCCTAAGTCTTTTCTACCAAAGAGCGCATACTCGGCTGGGGTCAGGTCACTAAGTTTAGTCTTACCAGTGATGTTTAAGCCATAGGGGCCATAGACCTGATTGATAATCTCAAGGGCTGCAGGGTGGTTGTTTACCTCAGTTAAGAACGTCTGAATGTTAGATAAGAAGGTAAAGTATCCCTCTAAATCAAAGATCTTGGTGTCTTTATTATAAAGCCAGTATTGTTGAGTTTCTGTATCCATACTGAATAAGAGATTATCTATGATATTCTGGAAAGTCACGCGATCAAGATGATCTAAGTCTACTTCAAAGAACTTGTTGATGGCTGCCTTGTAAGGAGATTCTTTTAAGGCGCTAACTGCATATAAGATATTAAGGAGTTCTTTAATATCTCTGGGGTTTCCGTCTTCATCATAGAGGATACCTAAATTACGATCGCCTAAAATCTTTAAATCTTCGGCGGTGATTTTTCCATCGGCTAACTTTAAGCCAAAGATAGAAGATAAAATTTCATCCATATCATTGTGACCAGAGCGGGCTCTTGATAAAATATCCATTGCTATATGGAAGGTGTTGGTCTTTTCCATAAGATTAATCCTATTCTGATTAGAAGGATACACGCTAAACTTAATCAATGCCTTATAATATTCAAGGGCTGACTGAATGAACTGAGTATAAGGATATTCAATTACTCCTTTCTGAAGCTCTAACACTTGTTCATAGAACTGCGCCATTGCCTGGGCATCTCTGAGCTGGCCATTTTCATCATAAAGGATGCCTAAGTCAGGATTGCCTAAGAGCGCAAGGTCTTCTTTGGTTAGTTGGGCGAGGCTGTCCTTACCGGTGAGGTCTAGGCCGTAGACTTCCTTAATAAGGGCAAGGGCTAGAGGATGATCGCTAGCCTCAGTCAAGAATTGCTGGATATCATCTAAGAAGGTAAAGAACTTATTCATGTCAAACCTATTGTTGGCTTCGTCGTAGAGCCAGAATCCGTATTTCACATTCCAGCTGAATAAGAGGTCGTCCTCAATGATTTTAAAGCTATCTTTATCAAGATGATCTAAGTCTACGCCATAGATTGCCTCAATAACTTCCTTGTAATCAGAATTCTTTAATTCAGTTACTGCCTTTAAAGTAGCAAAGAATTTGCTGAAGTTAAAGCTATTGGTCGCTTCATCATAGAACCAGTATTCCTCAGGTGTAACCGTCTTATTCTTGCTGAATAACAGGTTATCCTCTATGGCCTTAAAGGTATCTTTATTAAGGTTATACAGATCTACGCCATAGATCTGGTTAATCAGGTCCTTGTAAGGAGATTCTCTTAAGGCCTGCACTGCCCCTAAGGCGCTGAATAATTTGCTGAAGTTAAAGGTATTGGTGGCCTCATTGTAGAACCAGTATTGACCGGTGGTGATGTCCTTGCTGAATAAGAGGTTATCTTCTATGGCCTTGAAGGTATCTTTATTAAGGTTATACAGGTCTACGCCATAGATCTGGTTAATCAGGTCCTTGTAAGGAGATTCTCTTAAGGTCTGCACTGCCCCTAAGGCGCTGAATAATTTGCTGAAGTTAAAGGTATTGGTGGCTTCATCATAGAACCAGTATTTGCCGGTAGTCGTATCCATGCTGAATAAGAGATTGTCCTCAATGACTTTAAAGGTGTCTTTATTAAGATTATCTAAGTCTACACCATAGATCTGGTTAATCAGGTCCTTGTAAGGAGATTCTCTTAAGGTCTGCACTGCCCCTAAGGCGCTGAATAATTTGCTGAAGTTAAAGGTATTGGTGGCTTCATCATAGAACCAGTATTGACCGGTGGTGAGGTCCTTACTGAATAAGAGGTTATCCTCAAGGAGTTTAAAAGTGATGGTATTAAGGTTATCTAAGTTAACGCCATAGATAACTTCAATAGCTTCCTTATAAGGAGATTGCTTTAATTCAGTTACGGCCTTGAGGA
>Ga0315284_10000082_pt1 | contig 128725 bp, 170 predicted proteins | sample YL17G09_16_MG_FD_203696 | JGI IMG/M metagenome (GOLD analysis project Ga0315284, IMG submission 203696) | Sediment microbial communities from Yellowstone Lake, YNP, Wyoming, USA - YL17G09_16 | ecosystem: Environmental > Aquatic > Freshwater > Lake > Sediment | place: USA: Wyoming | collected... | reverse complement strand
AACAGATTCTGCGTTGTTACAACGTAACCTATTATTACAACGCAGAATCTGTTTTAACGCCGCAGTTTACCAACCAAAGCTTTACCAGAAGCGCTTTTATATATTCTAGTCAACCAGTTGGAAACTATTTTCTAAACGTAAGGGTAACATACTCTACTGTAACGGCTCCTATTGTTGCTAACACGAGTTTCTTGGTAGTGACAGGAGAAAAGCCAGTATTCCCACCAGTTCCACCTGCCCCACCACCAATATATATCTATGGACCAGTAGGCGGCTTTATAACTACATATCCGCCAGCCCCAACTGAGAAAATAAAGTCCAGCATTTTAATAACAAAATATAACACCAACATGAGCTTGGCCAGAGGCATTACCAAAATAGAGAGCGTGGCTGTTGAAAACAATGGCATATCTAATTTAACTAACGTGAACCTCTTTTTGATAGGGATACCAACAAACTGGTTCAACGTGACGCCAGAAAAATATGTAGAGCTAGCACCTCATAACTCTTCTATATTCTTGATTAACTTTAACATACCAAAAGACGCCAAAACGGGTGAGTATGACGCTAACATAATAGCAAGCTCTGGAGTGGCAACTGATCAAAAAGCAATAAAAGTAACGATATTTGAGAGCATAGAGGAGCTCTTGAAAGAAGAGATTAAAAAGTTGAAGAGCGACCTTGAAGATTTAAAAGTTGACGTCAAGCTAGCAGAAAAAGACGGCAAGGACGTCTCAAACGTTCTTCTGATTGTTAATGAGACTGAGAACCAGATAGACGGCGCTGAAAAAGATCTTGAGGAAAACAACACCGAGTCTGCTATGGACAAGACGCAAAATGCTATAAATCTGATCAAAAAGGCTAGAGATTTACTAAGCAGTTTAGAAGTTATTAAAGTGCCAACTGGAGTTTTCCCGATGTGGATAATCTTTGTTGTAATAATACTTATAGCTGCAATCGTAGTCGTCTTTGTATATCTTTGGAAGAAAAAGAAGATAGAAAAGATAAGATCCTATATAATACCCTTAGGCAGACTCGTGGAATCTGTTAAAAGAAAAGAAGTTGACACAAGCAAATTAGAAAATGAAAGAGAAAACATAAACAGAATGTTGACAGCACTAGAAAGGGAAAAGAATGAAGGACTGATAAGTTCTACAAGCTATGAGAATATGAAGAAAAACTTGGAAGAAAAACTAGATGAAATTAATAAAAAAATAAAATGAAAAAATTATGCTGACGTTGCGTAAAATGTTAGCGTAGTTGTGTTCAAGAATCCTGCTGGATAACCCAATGGAACCCAAGGGCTGACCAAAACTATGAATGAATAACCTGGAACCAAGTTTCCATAGAATAAATTATCCGCACCTCCACATGTTGAAAATCCTGCTCTTCTATCATAGTTGTAAAGGTATATTTTTGTGCAATCATAGTATGTTGCCACGCATGAGAAGTTCAAAGGTGCTGTGGCTCTGTCAACTCTAAAGTAAGCCCAAGTTGAATCATTACCAGCCAAGGTTATTGAAGTTTTGTCTGGCGTTCTTGTTGCAAAAGTACCTATGTCTCTATCATCTTCTATGGCGAATTCTGTATTTGACATATTGCAAAAACCATCAGTGCCATTTCCTAAGACCCAGACATATTCGTTGCTTGTGTTTCTGAAATAACCCCATGCTTTAGCATCTGCAATATCTACGGCTGTCCAGTCGTGGTTGGGTATGTCCTGCGTCCAGTTCCACTCTATCCTTCCTGCCAAGAAAAATTGAGGATCTGTCTCGTTCTTTAGCGCTATGACCCCACCTGCTGAATAATTCTTTGGATAAGCCAAACCATATGGTCTCACCGGTTCTGTTACCAAAGTGTCAACATACGCATAAATGTTTGACACATTTATAGAGCCTGTGTTCTTTACTGTCAGATTTTTCGTGTCTGTTGACGCTGTTCCCGCTATAACGCTTGTCCAATTTAGCACATCAGGCAATACTGTTATAGATGCGGTTACTGAAACATTGACATCTATTGTCACATTGTCGTTAACGTCTGCTAACGCTGGCTTTATATTTGTTATGCCAACTGCAAAAATCAACAAAATTACTGAAATTAAACTAAAAATTAATAATTTGCCGTCCATTTATAATCCTCCTTATAATTGTAATTAATAATTAAAAGGACTCCATATATAAGCTTTATTATATTTCAGTAGATAATATAAATAACATGAAAATTAGCCCTTTGGTCACATTTTTTATCATTTTTTCTGTACTATCATCAGTAATTTCTTTTGCAGCCGGAAGTTTTAACGTGGGCGTTTCTCCTGGAACTTTAGATTTGGGAAATTTAGAAGTAGGCTCTACAAAATTAGTAGACTTTTACATAATAACTCCCTCTGAAGAAGCTCTGTTAGTAAAATTGGAAGCTGAAAAAGGCAACCTGGATTTCTTTAGCAGGTCAAGCTACAAAGATTTTATTTATAATTATTCTGAGGAGGACGCAACTCCCTGGGTAAAGGTGATAAATAACCCTGTGGAAATCAGACCCAGCAATGAAACATTAAGAGCAACAGGCGGCTTGATAAGAGGTAAAGAACAGATAAGCTTTTTAATAGACATTCCTAAAAATGCAGAGCCTGGTTACCATATGCTCTACATAAAACCTATACCATCAGCCTCTTCAGAGACTGTAGGAGTTGTTGGAAGCAGGGTAGTTGCAATAACCTCCATTGGCATTATATTTAATGTTTCTGGAAACGCCATTAGAAAAGGGGTAATTCTAGACACGGAAACTGGAAAATATGTTGATGACAAACTAGAAATAAAAACTTATTTTCAAAATACTGGAACGGATACAATTTCCGCAAGCGCGACCCAAAGAATATACAATAAGGATGGAGAAGTCGTAAAAGAGCTTTCTTCTATAAGAGAATATTTGAAGCCCAAAGAAATAAAAACTTTAAGAACCTCATTGCCAACAACAGGGCTCTCCCTAGGAGACTATGATGTTTATACGATTGTTGACTATATCACGGGCAAAGCAGAAAAAAGCTCGATTATAAAATTGACCACGCCTCCGCCGACAATTTTGGCAACAAAAGTTGAAAAAAACGAAACATTCATAATTTTAATAATAGTTGTAATAGTAGTCATAATAACCGCAATAATAATTTACAGGAGAATACAATGAAAAAAAGTGAAAAAGCATTTTTGGTTGTTTCGATTTTAGTTATTATTTCTTTATTTATTTTTAGCAATTTTCAAGAGCCTGTAGAGCCTAAAGATTTCGTTAAAAACAAAACATTTACTAATTACTCTACCTCGTTTTTCAATTTTGAGATAACGAGATACCCTTCTAATGTCGAAATAAGGTCTACGGAACAGGTTAATGGAACTGCCTTTATAGGTTTTGTAACCGATCCTTGGAACATCAATTTTGGGGTAATTCCTGGTAACGGAACTTTCGTGACAAGAAACATAGAACTTACCAATAAGAAAGGAACAAACAGCAAAATTATTTTAAAGGCTTATGGAAATATAACTCCCTTGGTGTTCTTTAGCAAGAATAATTTTGTTTTAAAACCTCGTGAAAAAGTGGCGATTGACATATTTTTGTTCAGCAATAAGACTAAGGCGGGAAACTACACCGGTGAGATAGACGTAATTGCTCAGAAACCTATTTATAATTTTTTACCCATAAGTTGATTAATGAAAAAAATAGCTTTAATCTTATTTGTATGCCTTTTAACTTCAATTAGTATAGTTTATTCTTCTCTCATAGAAGTTGGCGTGCCCGAGAGCCTGAAGGGAAAAATAAATTCCTTGGTCTATGACAACGCTTCGAACATAGTCAAGTTCCCAATAGAGTTTTATAACACTGGAAGCGTTCCATACAAGGCTAGGATTAAAGCTGAAATACTGGATGACAACGAAACTGTATTCAATGGCTGGAGTAAAGAGAGGGAACTCATGCCTGGGGATAAAAAAGTCTTTGACATTTATTGGTACAACAAAAGTAGTGGTGCATATCTCGTGAAATTAAAGGCATATTTTGGCAATGAAATAATGGAATACGGAAAGTTTGAGTTACGGATAAATAGGAATTTAGAGCCTGAAGATATTTTTGAAATCAAGAACTTTAGAACCTATGATGATTACATAATATTTGATGTGCAAAGCAAGGAGGATTTGAACAACTTAATAGTTATGCCTAACAAGTATCCCCTCGGTTGGATATTTGAACAGAAAGAAATTACGAACATAACTAAGGATAACCCAAGAACTGTAGTAATCAATTATTATCCGAGCCTATGGATCCCTTCAAATGTCAGTTTATCAATAGCGGCCGGCAAAGGAAAATATTATACCGAAAAAACGCTTGAGATGAAAAAAAATGAGGGTCTAGTAGGGCTTTTCTATTACATAATAGACAAGGTTAGGATAGCTTTTTCTTAATCTATTGCTGCAATATTGAATCCATATTGATACAAAAATATTTATATATGAATTCTATATGATATCTATATAGCTGCAATAGAAAAGAGGGTCTTTTTGAGCGAAGGACTGACTGACAATAATTTTGAGAAGAAAATTCTAGATTTGATAAACAGAGAGCTTTTGTCTGTTTCTCAGATCGCCAAAAAACTAGGCATGAGAAGAGATGTTGTCACAGGCTATTGTGAAGCTTTGAAAAATCAAGGAAAACTGGAATTTCACAAGGTCGGTAAATCTAACGTCTATACCATTCCTAAGAGGTTAAAAAATGAATAGAATCATCTTTTTTTCAATGCTTTTGTTTTTAACAGCAATTCCTCTAGTCTCAGCTGTGCCAATGATTCAGAACGTTAATGTTCAACCACCATATCTTTGGTTAGGAGAAGATGCAGTTATTTCTCTAAATTGTCTTGACAGCGAAAACAATACAATAGATCAGGCATATGCTAATGTTGTAGGACCTGACGTTATCTTGCCTACATTATATCCCGCAAGCTCCAACGAAAATTATTATGAGATATTCGTTGGCAAAGAACATCTTGATAGGACGGGACAGTTTGACGCCACTATATACTGCCAAAACAATCTTAGCAATGAAACGAGTAATTTAACAAGTTTCACAGTTTCCAAACTTACAGGATATATAAGCGGAATAAGTCCCTATCCTGCCTATACTGGAGAAACAATGGAAATAGACTTTATAGTTAAGAGGAACGATGCAAAAATATCCTCTGACGTGATTTTCAATGTATCGGTGAATAATCAGCTTAAGGCTCTAAAGGTTGCACCTGCTTACGATAATAACAAAGGTTGGCTGTTAAAAGTGGATCCGCCCTCCGAGTCCGGCATCTATGACATAAAGGTGGTTGCATTCTATGACAGGACAAAAGTAATAAATTACAGTTCTGTTGAGGTCAGAAACAACATTGAATTTAATATAGAATCCATAGACAAGAACTGGGTCAATAGCAATGACAATATAACAGTTACACTGCGTGCCTTGGAAAAAGGTAATGCCATTAATCTAAACAAAAATAACATTAATATAAAGATAAATTCTGCCAATGCAGAGATAACTACCATATCCAAGCATGATAATTTAGTCGACGTAAAAATCATAGCACCGACTTTGTCTGCAGGAAGATACGAACTAGATGCTTACCTTGATCATGAAGACTCTTATTATTCTGACAGCAAACCAATAGATTACATAGTGTCTATTGGAGGAACCTTGATTGATGCCAACAGCAAGGCAATGAGCGTTCAGCTGAGATTCATTCAAAATGACGTCACGAAATTAAGTATGACAACGGATTCTTATGGTCATTATTCAGGGTCTATACCGCCTGACAACTATGACCTTGAAATAAAGTTCCCCCAGTCCACACTTTATTTGGATGACATTTCAATCAGCAACTTTGACGACCCCATAAAATACTTTTATTCGGATGAATTCGACTTACCAGGAATAAGGAATCATGGCCTCTATGACTATAGTATAGCGTTGTCCTATTCAAGCGCAAGAATAGAAATGATTTACACTGAAAAAAACATGGTAAATGAGAATAACCTGAAGATTTTCAAATGCTCGAATTGGAACCCTGGCAGAAAGATATGCAATAGCGTCTGGTCTGAGATAAACGGAGATATAGACATTGTGAGGAACAAGGCAAGGATAAACTCTACAACGCTCTCGGCCTTTGTAATAGGTGAAATAAAAGGTATAAGCGTAGATTTTAGCTTGGACAAAGAGATATACGGCCTTAATGACAAAATCTTAGTAAGAGGGATTGCAAAGGATGAGGATAGGAACAGCGTCAGTAACGCCAGCATAGAAGCATATATTAAAAATACAGGAATAAATTACAGGGCAACTGCAGACGAGAACGGTATATTCTCTTTGGAAATTCAAACACCAAAAGACGAAGGAAAATATGAATTGGTTTTAAAAGTCAAAAAGAATCCTTACAGGGAGTTTAACGGCAATAAGAATTTTGAAGTGATTAAAAGCAAGTCAATTCTTATAGACTTTCCAGACACTATCAAAATAGCTAAAGGGGAAAATCTTACCCAAAATTTAAGCTTATTGAATAACGGCCAAGCAGACATTGAAAATTTAAAGGTCTATTTTGAAGGCATGCCAGAAAGCTATTACAAGTTTTCTGAAAACATAAGTTTGGAATCCGGAGAGCAGAAGGCACTTTTTGTAGATTTTAACATTCCTTTTTATGCAGAAATCGGAGTTTCCAGCGCTACGCTAAAGATTGAAGGGAATAAAATAAGCCAGGAAAAGGTTTTCGGGTTGAATATAGTTGAAAGGAATGAAAGCAGCAACCAAACTCTTCCAACAACAGGACTTGCCAGCGGTTTCACTCTTCCTGATATTAATTATTTGGATATAGCTTTCATAGCTTTGTTCGCAGTCGCATGCTTTTCTTCGGCAATAATACTGAAAAAGAGGAAGACAACCAAAAGAAGCAGAGACAATATTAAGAATATTCTGTTTGAAATTAAAGGCACTATTAAAAGCAATGAAACCAGATTGAGACCTCAAAGTAATGAAAAAAGTATCTATGATAAGTTGATTTTAACTCAGTTTCCTAACTTTCTGAATTTCTCTAAAAAGTTAATTAAAACAGGTAGTGATGATGGCAAGGATAATTGATGTATGCTCTGGCAAGGGCGGTGTAGGCAAGACTGTCGTAGCTTCTAACTTGGGTATAGCCTTTCAGAAGTTTTATAAGAAGACTGCGGTTATTGACTTTAATTTTACAACGTCTCATCTTAGTCTGTATTTTGATATACAATCTAATCCTATAACACTAAACAATGTTCTAAGAGGCGAGGCTAGATTGGAGGATGCCATGTACAGTCATCCTTCAGGCTTAAAAATCGTTCCAGGTTCTCTAAAACTCGAAGACATCATAAATGTTGATACCAAAAACCTGAGAAATCTGATAAAAAACACTTTTTCTGATTTTGATATAGTTCTACTAGACTCTGCACCAGGTTTAGGAAAGGAAGCTCTGATAGCTTTACAAACAAGCGACGAAGTTTTATATGTTGCAAACCCCAGCATCCCCTCTTTAGTAGATATATCAAAATGTAACCAAGTAATTAGTAAATTAGAGAATAAACCAACTGTATTAGGAATAATTGTTAATAGAGTTAAAAATAAAAGTTATGAAATTAAAAACAACGAAATAATACAGTTTACAGAATCACCAATAATTGGAACTATAGCAGAAAATGAAAAGATTTTGGAAAGTACAAATAAAAAAACTCTGATAACGTTATCTGATAAAAATTCTTCTTCAAGCAAAGAATTTTTTGAAATCGCTGCAAAAATTGCTGGAGTTGAATACAAAAAGCTTGGGTTTATAGAAAGTATTATGAAAAAAATTAGGAGGCAAAAATATGAAAAGCTTTAAAAATAAAAACCGTGGTTTAAAAAGTAGAAAAATCGTGTTTGTTTTGTTATTTTTCTTTGTTAGCACTCTGATTATATCTTCAAGAGCAGATGCTTTGATAAAAATAGTTTCAACGTTTATTGACATGCTTGGAAATGATATTTACAATATTGGAAATCTTAATGCAACAGGACAAATAAACACAACCGGAACTGTGTATGCAGGTAACCTTAATGCAACAGGAGACATTAACGGATCGAGAATTTTTGAAAATGGAAATAGATTTCCACAAACTATAACTTGTAGTGGAACAGACAAAATCAGTGCTTTAGCATCAACCGGAGTTTTCGCCTGTTCGGCAGTTATATCCCCGAAGTTTGTATTTTCTGGCAGAAGTTCGGCATCTTTAACTGCTGATTCTTATCTGCACCCCTACGGAGCCGTAGGAGCAGGAACCTCAGAAGCTACGGAAGGTGCACAAGTACCTTTTGCTGGAAACATCAAGAATTTGGTAGGATACATGAGCGTTGTCCAAGGTGCTGGAGATACATGTAGATTTGTTATAAGAAAAGCGACAGGAAGCTGTACGGCCGCCTTTGCAGACACTGCTCTCCTATGTTCTATGGTAGATGCTGTACAAAGTTGCAGCGATACTACTCATACTCCAAGTGTATCTGCAAACGACTGCTTGCAAGTATGGTTTGATGAGGCTGCAGGAACTTGTTCGGGTTTTGTAAGTTGGAGTTTTGAATACGATCCAACGTAAAGGTAGTTAAATGTGAAGAAAAAATACAACATCCTTTTATTTTTATTATCTATTCTAATCTTATTATTTACAATTATTTTTGTGATTGCTGCAGATATAACTCCAGGAGTTCAAATAGAACCAAATAGCTTGGTAATTACTCTTTCTGCATATGACAGAAATATGTCTTTTGATGAAAAAACTTTTGTATTCGAAGGAATTGAAGTGGATACAAATGAAGTAAGGTTTAAAAATGATTCAGAAAGCTCTCCAATAAAATTTAATTCAACGTTTTCATTTAACAATTTAAATATCACACTCATTGATTGGAACTTAACTCAAAGAAATGTCACCACAAAAGTGTCTGGTGCTACTTTGCCAAACTTTCTATATTTTAATATATCTGGAAACGATAGTTCTCCTTGTTACTTTAATCAAACAAATGTAGTAGATGGATATTTAAATGATTACTGTGTTTCTCATCTGGAAACACTATTGTTTATTCCAGATACTTCTCGTATAACAAACATAATTCAAAATAAAACTTTCACTGTAAATGCAACAGTTTATTGCAGAGATAGTGATTGTGAAAATGTTTATGGAACTGTAATGTATAATCTTTCATCTTTGAACCCTAACACACCTATTAACGTTACTCAGGGAGATAAACCATTTTACATACAAGAATCTACTCCTTTGGCAATGAAAGCTTGTCCAACAAATCCTTTAGTAAAAGATGAATTCTGTAATATCACATGGACCGTTAATGCTACTGGAAATGTAAATACTGCTTGGAAGATTGGAGTTTTATTCAATTCTTCATACGCAAGCATACAACCTAATAATACGCTAAATGCAATAGTTTCTATACTTTCATGCACAGAAGATTTTAACTTAACTTGGTCTTCAATAAAGTTTGGCCTATTAAATCCTAGCTCAGGACCAAACAACGCTTCTGGGAATTCAAATAATGAGTATAACATAAGTGTCAATTCTGGTAGTTGCGACTTGGATTTTTATATAAATGGAACTGACTTAACAAATACAACTCTAAATTCTATAATTGGTGTAGAGAATGTTACATGGAGTAATACCAGCAATAACTATAGTGAATCATTTAATTTGTCATCTACGGTTAGTGCTCTCAAGTCAAGCGTTTCTCAAAGTACGAACTTTACAACGTGGTACTGGATAAACGTCCCTCCTGTTTATGCTGGTTATTATAACGGAATGATTTATATATTCGGTGTTAAAAATGGCCAAAATCCTCCTTAAAATTTCAGTAATTATTTTATTTTTAATTTTGCTAGCTTCAAAAGCATATGCAATAAACCTTGGAAGTGTTGCAAAAAATAATTTTGCTGAAACATCAAGTGGTGAATCTACAAAATTCACAATGCTTTTTTGGAACGCCGAAAGCAAGTCCTATGATGTCAGGCTGTCTGTAAAAGAATACCCAAAAGACTGGATAGTCATAGTCGACCCTGCTGAATTTGTTTTAGACAAATCAGTCGGCGAGGAATATGTAAGCTTGCCCTACAGCAACGAGAATGTGAAGGCCAAGGTAGTGAATATATACGTTAAACCTGATAAAGACAGCAAGCCTGGTGATTATTCTGTTGTTGTAAAAGCAGAAACCATATTGAAACAAAACGAAATAAACGGCGTAACGATTGTGCCTGAAAGGCTGTTCAAATTCGAAGTCAGCCTGAAAGGTCCTGCATCATCTGTCGATAACTATAAAGCTCCTGCTGGAAACAACATTGAATATAATATCGTGAGCAAAGAAAAAAGCGATGAGAAAATTAGCGATACCTATGATAAGAAATATTTTTATTTTATTGCATTGGCTATGATTGTTTTATTTTCAATAATAATCTATAAAAAGTGAAATTTATGCCGAGAGTCAAACATTTAGACAAGAGTTTGTTGATCGTCATTTTGTTATTGATATGTGCATTTTTCTTGTCCCGCTACGGCTTGAATATGATGACTGGCTTTAATGCCGTTGATATCTCCATAAAGGAAACTACAAAGGGTACAATACTTCTAAATTATAACACGACCATCAACCTGACGAGCAAACAGGACATAACAGCAGAATTTGTTAACACGGGATCTTCAAATTATACTGAGAGAATAGAAATAACAGTCTTCTTGTACAACAACACAAGCGGAGGCCTGGATCAAAAGGCAGATTACTACGACAGCCTTGCTTTTCTGTTGCCAGGAGAAAGAAAAAGTTTTACGACAACCTTTCTGCCAAACAGGTTAGGTATATACTACGTAAGGGTCAAAGTGCCATACGATGCAAAGACAGCAGAGCTGTGGGGAAGCTTTTTTGTTAACTACGTTTACTTTCAAACGCCTCAAGTCATATTCGTACCAACATCATACGGCGGTGGAACAATACCCGGGCAGAAGGAGGTGGGAATAACCGGTCTGGATTTGAAGTACAAAGACAGTTTGGACCTTTATCCTGGACAGAATACTTTGACAAGCATAGGCCTAAACAACACAGGAACGATAGGTCTGCATAACTTACAATTCTATTCAACGACCACCGAAAACATAAATTTTGAGATTAATCCAAAAGAGATATTCGAACTCGAGCAAGGCGAATATAAAATATTCTTGGTTTCTCTGAATTTATCAAAAGGCACTCCTCCTGGAGAATATGATTTTTCCTTTGAGGTACTAGGACTTGAAGTAAGGAAAACTGGAAACATAAAACTAAACGTTACGCCTTTAGCCAAGAAGCCTATAAAAGACGAGGTGTATGACACCATATTGAATTATGAATACCTGATAACAGAGATTGACCATGAGATATATTTAACATCAACAAAAGGATTTAACACTTCTAGAGCTGAGATATACTTGGACAATGCCAATAGAAATCTACAAAACGCAAAAGACTATTTTAACGAAACTAAGTATGATGACGCGAAGGACAAGTTAGATCACGTCAGGAGAGATTTGGAGAACGTTGTCTTCGAGCTAGCCGCTATATCTGTTAATGTTTACATCTACCCCGCATACGACCCGTTCCTTGTATTGATGCTAGTGATAATGATCATAATAGCTATATTGATACTGATTTTCCTGTACAGGAGAAGAAAGAAGAAGAGACCGAAGTTGATAAGGGAATTCACAGAAGAGGAGACATAGAGTTAAAAACATGACAGGGAGGATATATTTATGGGATTATTTGGACCTTACATATACGAGAACAAGAACGGCAAGAAATTCTGGCTTCACGCGACCAAGAGAGGCAAGCTGACACTCTATTATTTTTCAAAGGACCCCAGAGGCTCCATCAATGGTTTGCCCAAAGGCTATATGGTTGTGGAGAATCCAGTGACAGGCTTTCCTTTCTTAAAGAAAAAGACCGGAGGAGGCCTAGGTGGTATGTTTAAAAAGATTCCTGATAAAAAAGTAGTAGAGGGAGAGGCTACGTAAACAACACAAAGGTGCGTAAATGGTAAGAATAATTGGTATCGTATCTGGTAAGGGCGGTGTCGGCAAGACTACTGTCGGTCTAAACTTAGGAGCATCTTTGGCTCATCATTTTAAGAAGAATGTCACCATCGTCGACTGCAACGTAACTACATCCCACCTAGGTTTATATCTGGGTATGTATTACTGTCCTATTACATTGAACAAAGTTCTGAGAGGCGAATACACTGCAGAGGAGGCTGTTCAACAGCACCACAGCGGTTTGAAAATAATACCCGCGTCGCTGTCCCTATCAGACTTAGAGGGAATAGACGTGACGGAGATAAGAGAGAGCATAAAATCGATATTTGATCAGAACGATATCATACTTTTAGACGGCAGCCCTGGTTTAGGCAGGGAGGCGATAGCGACATTGAGAGCAAGCGACGAGATTCTCTATGTAACGAATCCATACATACCGTTTGCAATGGACATCGTAAGGAACCAAGAGATTGTCAATGAGATTGGCGTAAAGCCTTTGGGAATAGTCCTTAACATGGTCCACGGCAAAAAATATGAGATGAACAACAAGGAAATAGAGGAACTGACAAGATTGCCGGTGATAGCCAAGATTCCCTTTGATATGAATGTTCATAAAAGCCTTGCCCTGAAGACGCCTATAGTCACGTACAAACCTTATACTGCCGCAAGCAAGGAAATAATAAAGCTAGCCTCTAATCTGATAGGAGAAAACTACAAATTCGACGGCGCAATACAAAGATTTTTAAATAGGATGAGGCTAAGATAAGCTTAAATTTTTTAACTTTTACAATATCGTAATGTACAAAATTGTTTTTTGGTTTCTGCTCTTGTGGACTGTCTTGACTATGATATTGTTTTTAAGAGGCTATGATCTTCTGAATTCTGTTCTGATCGTTCTCGTCATTGACTTGATAGCCTTGGGAATAATAGTGGAGGTTGGCAAGAGAAAGCCCTTGAATGAGATTGGCGCAGAAATCACAGCAAAAATCGAGAACATAGAGAAAGTTTGCCAGAGCCTGCTCAACAGCACTGGCGAGGACTCGATAATCAAAAGGATAGAGGGCGCCGTAGGCAAGCAGAAAGAGGAAGTGAACTATCTCTTGGACAAGATGTCTAGGAAAATGCTGGAATTGGAGGAGAATATAAACAAGTTCGGCTTTAGCTTGGCCGAGCATGTGGAGAACTTTGGCGGCAGGCTGGAAAAAATAGAGAGATATGAGCCTGAGGAAACTATTCCTATCGGAGAAAGCGTGTACGTTGATGAGGAAGAATTGAAAGAAGAGGAAGAGGAAAAATAATTTCTCAAAGTATTTAAATAAATTTCTTTCAGTATAAGCAAATTTTTAAGTAGGAATTTCTATATTTCTACTATGAATTGGAAACAGTTTCTGAAGCCAGACTGGAGAAAGATTACAATATTTGTTATTATAATTCTGCCTTCAATTATAGTTGAAGCTTGCGTTAATAATCTTCTTAGTTGTCAATTAATATCAGCATCATTTGGTTATGTTTTGGTTCTGTTTACATTGCTTGTATTTCCAATTTTTTTACTCTTCAAGATAATAGGAATACCATATCAAGCTTTTTTGCCATGGGTATTAGTTTTAATTATAAATCTTTTGTATGAGTATATTCTGTCCTGCTTAATAATATGGATTTACGATAAGTTTAGAAAGAAAAATAAAAAGTAAAAATATGCTTGCACTGATAGATATTTTTTAAATAATTAATGTTAAACATAAGCATATTTATTTTAGATATATCCTCAAGATTCTAGAAAGACATGAAAGTATTGTGACTGTCTTTATAGATATCGGAGGTTTCAAAAACTGAATTAAGAAATATGAAATTTAAAGTTGGCTTTATTTGTAGATTGGCTTGATCAAACTTTCTGGTATTTGATTTAATACAGTCGGTGGTAAGTAAACATTATATCAGACAAAGAATTACTAAAAATTGGGCATCCGCATAGCGACAAGTGCGGCAAATGATGGTATATTCGCACCATCAGTGCCCTTTATTTATTTTGTTAAACAGAATTATTTTCATGGCTAACATAGCGTTCTTTTCAAGCAAAAAAAAGATGAGAAGCGTGAGATTGAAAACTTTCATAGACCTATTCGCTGGAATTGGAGGGTTTAGAATAGCACTGGAATCGCTTGGACTAAATTGCGTGTTCAGCTCGGAGTGGGACAAGTACGCACAAAAAACATACTATGAAAACTTTGGAGAAAATCCAGCTGGAGACATAACTAAAATTGATGAAAAGGACATACCATCTCACGACATCCTATGCGCAGGCTTTCCATGTCAAGCCTTTTCAATATCAGGAAAGCAGAAAGGTTTCGAGGATACAAGAGGGACTCTATTTTTTGACATAGCAAGGATAGCAAAGTATCATAGGCCAAAGGTTTTGTTTTTAGAAAACGTGAAAAATTTTGAAAGACATAACGATGGGAGCACGCTAAAGGCTGTGCTGAGGGTTTTGGATGAGCTAGGCTATTTTACTTTTTACAAAGTTTTAAACGCAAGCCTTTATGGGGTACCCACTTCAAGAGAACGAATATACTTTGTTTGCTTCAGAAAAGACCTAGGAGTTCCAAATTTTTCATTTCCAGAGCCTACTCTTGATAAGATTTATTTAAAGGATATCCTTGAAAGGAATATTGATTTTTCAGAATATGAGATAAGAAGAAAAGACATAAAATTGACAAAAAAAGGCGAGCAAAGGTTGTCTTTGAGGCCTCTTCAAATAGGAACTATGAATAATGGTGGACAAGGGGAGCGCATATACAGCATCCAAGGGCACGCGATTACACTTTCCGCGTACGGCGGCGGTGCGGCGGCAAAAACAGGTGCTTATTTGATTGACGGAAAGGTAAGAAAATTGACTCCAAGGGAATGTGCAAGACTAATGGGGTTTCCTGACGGCTTTAAAATACCAGCAAGCAGGTCCCAAGCATACAAACAATTTGGGAATAGCGTTGCTGTACCTGTTCTGACGAAAATAACAAAACAGATTTTGAAGGCATGCAAGGTTGAAATAAATGAAATCAAAAGAATTGGTTAGGCTAGGATCTTCCACCGCAAAAGGCGGCTTTAGAAATGAGGATGATGTGGTTAGAAAATTTAATAATTGGAGAAGCGACGAAGACGCTCAAAAATGGCTTAAAATAATGGGATATGCATTGAAAGAAATAGAAAGAGTTATAGCCATAAAAATTCACGGCTATAAAACTGATGTTCAAGTTCAAATAACAGTTATAATGAAAAAAGCCATGTCAGCGGAAAATCTTTCGGTCAAGCTGGTGAGCAACTCCCAAGGATTCAATCAGGTAGACAAGAGATGGGTTGATAGTTATAAGCAGATGTGGAACATTCCAGACGGCGTAGCAAAGCTGTTGAAAATGTTTACGGGAGAGGCAAAGCCCTGCAAGTCAAACTTGAGGGACAAAAGAAGAATGTTTTTTGACGAGATGAGCCCAAACGAACAGGAAAGCATATTTTCTTTCTTCAATAAAAATAAAATCCTAGTAATTTCTGATGTTCTTAAGGGAAGGGGCAAGCTTTCAGCTAGCTGGATGCTTGTCGTTCTAAAGAAAAAAAGCGAAAGCAAGTGGGTTTTAAAGACCATAAATGAAGCTATGAACAAATTTGGAGAAGGCGAGGTGAGACTTACCGACAAAGGTAGCATGAAAATAGGCAAAATAACAATGCAAAGAAAAGGCGGAGATGCCGGGAGGGACACCTCAAAAATGCTACAATTCAAAATTAATCCTGTGGAGCTTTTTGATGCTTAGGTGATGAGGAATGCCAGACTTGATTTCTAAAGAAAAAAGAAGCGAAATAATGTCAAAAATAAAGTCATCTAAAACAAAGCCAGAAATAAAAATCAAGAAAATAATGAACAAAATAGGATTCATTTATCAACCAAAAAGGATATACGGAAATCCTGACTTTGTAAATAAAAAATTGAAAATAGCTGTTTTTGTGGACGGATGCTTTTGGCATGGTTGCATAAGGCACTGCAGAATGCCAAAAACGAATAGAAAGTATTGGATGCTTAAAATCAAAAGAAATGTAGAAAGAGATAAAAAAGTGACAAGAAAACTGAAGATGGAAGGATGGAAAGTTGTTAGAATTTGGGAACATGATATTTTTATTTAATTATTGTCTCTATAATTTCTATTTTTGAGAAAAAGCAAAGAAAATAAGAAAAATAAATATGCTTATGAGTAAAGGTAATTTTTAAATAACTTTGAGAAATTAAAAAATGATAATTTTAAATATCTATCAAAATAATTAATTTACACTGCGTTAGCAGTAGCATGGTGCGAAGTCGATTTGTATGGTTGATGAAAAGATAGTCAATGCTATTAAGAAAGCTAGAGACAATAAGAAGAGGAATTTCAAGCAGAGTTTTGATCTAGCCATTAATATGAAGAACATAGACCTGAGAAAACCAGAGAACAAAATCAAGACTGAATTAAAATTACCGAATGGCATAGGAAAGGAAACCAAAATAGGAGTCATTGTCGATTCTTTATTTACACAGACGGAGAACATAGAAAACATAGTTGTCATAAGAAAGGAAAAACTGGAAAGCTTTGGAAAGAACAAGAAAGAGGCTAAGATGCTCGCAAGGCAGTGCAAATATTTTTTGGCAGAAGCGCCTCTGATGCCTATGGTAGGAAAATTCTTAGGGCCCGTTCTAGCGCCTAGGAACCTGATGCCAATGCCCATTCCCGCCAATGCTAATTTATCAGGAATGGTTGACGAGAAGAGAAACGTGTTAAAGATGCAGCTGAAAGATTCGCCAACGATACATGTGTCTATCGGAACGGAGGATATGGACGATCAGAAAATTGCTGAGAATGCTGATGCTATTATTAAAAATGTTATATCAAAGTTGCCCAAGGGAAAAGAACAGGTTAAAAATTATGTCGTCAAGCTGACAATGGGCAAGCCTGTCAAGTTCAAACTGTGATTTTATGGAGAAGAGGGGAAGGAAAGAAGTAAATCCGAAAAAACTAAAGAAAGTAGAAGACTTGTCCAAACTTATCAATAGCTACGATGTCATAGGAATTCTAAATCTCTATAAAACTCCGGCATCGGCCCTGCAAAAAATAAAAACTGCCTTTAGGGGCAAGGCTGTGATAAAAGTTTCAAAAAAGAGCATTGTCCTGCTTGCTTTGGACAAAGCTGGCAAACAAAACCTAAAAGAATTTATAGTTGGCTATCCTGCCCTGATTCTAACAAACATGGATTCGTTCAAGATTTATAATAACTTAAGAAAGAGGAAGATACCCGCGACCGCGAAAGCAGGAGACGTTGCGATTAAGGACATTGAAGTCAAAGCCGGCCCGACAGATCTGATGCCTGGTCCTGCCATCTCGACGCTAACAAAAGTAAAGATTCCTGCCAAAGTCGAAGGAGGAAAGATTGCCATCATGAAGGATAAAGTGGTTTGCAAAGCGGGCGAGGTTGTTTCCTTGGATATGGCGTCCGCTCTGCAGTTGTTAAAGCTAGAGCCGATGGAAGTTGGATTGAATGTCGTTATCATGGAAGAGAAAGGAATCGTTTACAAGGCAGAGCAATTGATTGTGGACGAGGAAAAGGTGTTAAATGATATCCAAAGGGCAATTCAGAATGCGTTTAACTTATCTATCAATTCCGATTACCCGACGAAAGAGACTATTGGATTCATGATTTCAAAGGCATATTTGAGTGCAAAGCAACTAGCTACAGAAACGAAGATAGAGGGTTAAATATGACCGTATTAATAAACTTTAAAATTTGTGACAACTCTAAAGACTGCAACGGCATAACAGTGTGTCCTACTAAAACTATTTATTGGGATGAAAAAAATAAGACTATAAAAATTGACAACTCTAAATGTATTTGCTGCGGAAAATGCGAAGAATCATGCCCTGTTGAGGCGATAAAAGTTGCCAAGAATGATAAAGAGTATGATAAGATAAAGAAAGAGATTGAAAAGGATCCGAGAAAAGTTTCAGATTTATTCGTAGACAGATATGGTGCAGAACCTATCTCTCTTGCTTTCCTTATTGACAAGGACAAGTTTAATATACAAATTTTAGAATCGACTAAAATTGCAGCAGTAGAATTTTTCAGTAAAAACTCGATAAAATGCCTGCTTCATTCAATACCTATCAAAAGTTTATTTGAAGGTGTTGACATCAAATACAGGAAAATAAACGTTGGCGACGGAGACCCTTTGCTTAAAAATTACGACGTAAAGGAGTTGCCGGTGCTATTATTTTTCAAGGATGGAAAATTGATAGGTAAGATAGAAGGTTATTATAAAAATGATAAAGAAAAAGAATTAAAGAAAAAAGTTGACAGTATAATAAAATGAGGTGTAAAAAATGGATTTAATATATTCAGCACTTTTGCTTCACTCGGCAAAACAACCTATAGATGAAAATAATTTAACAAAGGTTTTGCAAGCAGCTGGAATAACACCAGATGTAACAAAGGTTAAAGCATTGATAGCTGCTCTAGAAACTGTGAACATTGACGACGCTATCGCTAAGGCGGCAATGCCAGTAGCAGCTGCACCAGTAGCAGAAGCAAAAGAGGAAAAGAAAGAAGAGAAGAAGGAAGAAGACGCAGAGAAGAGGTCTGAGCAGGCCATAGAAGGTTTAGCTGGTTTGTTCGGTTGATATTTTTTATTATCAGCTGAATCTTCTAAGCTAGCTCTAAAGATTTTTCTATTAATATTTATAATCTGTAGTCCTATTGTAATGAAAGAAAAATTGGAATCTGAAAAGCTGAGAGTGTTCACGCCTCGCGACATTCAATATGACATCGATGCTGTTGTAAAGGCAAACAGCGAGGCAAAGAAAAAATTAAAAGAACTGTACATGCCTGTAAAAGTTTAATCATTTTTTGAATTTTCTCTCATAATCTGTAAAAGTTTTAGTAAGGTTATTATCTACTTTTTTAATAATCTCCTTGTCTATTCCTTTCCTTTTAAGCAGGGAGACGATTTCTTCTATGGAAATTTCTTTGCCTGCCAAGCCTTCAGTCACATCTTTTATAAAAACATAATTAACCATATCAGAAGGTAATCTAGGTAATGTTGTTACCGGCTGAGCTTTGTCAATTGCCTCTTTCAGGGAAGAATTCGTGCGTGTCCTCCTAGCATCACGAGGGTCAGTGTAAGCAACTATTTTCCATCTTTTTCTGTCTTCCAAATCTTCTATCCTGAGCGAGTTGTGGTCGCCGTAGACTTCGGATTCAAGAGCCATAAGATAAATACAGGAAAAAAGAATTTATAGCTTTTCCGTAGTGTGCATCAATTACACTTCTGAGATTCAACAAAGTTTAAATCTTTTTGCCATGTTAATAGTTAGTATGAAATTAATCAAATTAATACCAATAATGATTTTGGCACTAGTTCTTACAGCGACTCTGGTTAAAGCTGCTCACACACCAGAAGTTTTATTGAATCCTTCTGAGTGGGCTGCCAACACTGAAAAAGACTTGTATCTATCAATAAAGAACACCAACGGAGACAACATCGTGAAGGTAGAGTTAGATGTTCCATTGGACTCTAACCAAAACCCCATATACGCCATATCTGATGTAGGAAGACCTGACGGGTGGACATACATACAGTATTCTAAAAAAATAGTATGGACTGCATCTGCGGGTGGAATAAAAGCAGGAGACACTGTAGACTTTGGATTCACAGCAAAATCGCCAGCATCTGGAAGTTATCAATGGAACTGGATTACGACGGACGTTAACGGCGGAATAAACACTGGAAATTCAGTGACAAAAGTCTCACTGGCTCAGATGTCATATTTCAAGATATTTGGAGTCCCAATCAACACGATAGCTGGAACAGCGATAAAGGTAACAGTCAAGGCCTACGGGCAGGACAATAATGTAAAGACAAATTACAGGGGAACAGTGAGCTTCACATCAAACGATGCAAAGGCAATACTACCGAGCATCTACACATTCACGGCTTCGGACAAAGGCTCCAAAGACTTTTTGATAACTTACAAGATAGCAGGAGACCAGACCTTCAACGTCAACGACCTGGCATCAAAGATCACGCAGAAATCAATTACAACAAAGGTTCAACCTGGAAGCCCTGTTGCTTTGGATATAACTCCTGAAAATTCTCAGGCGGCTCCTAGCGGAACAGTGACTTACACTGCAATGACAAGGGACAAGTTCGAGAATAAAAACGATGTCACCGGCAATACGAAGTGGAGCATAGACAAGGAAGCTGGCGGAAGTTGGAACATGAATGTTTACACAGCCAAGAACGAAGGGATATGGACTGTGGCAGCATCTTACAACACATTGACCAGTGGAACTACATTGACTATTTCAACTGGTGCAACTCCCACTCCAACGCCGACACCTACGCCTACACCAACTCCAACACCAACGCCTACACCCACGCCTACTCCTACGCTGACACCAACACCGACACCAGCACCTTTAGAAGAGATGAACATAAACACTCAGGATTCTATAACAATTGCCCCTGGTTCAAACGAGACATTCATAGTAACAGTGAACAATGTTGGAACAAAAGATTTGACTGACGTTAGCCTGTCAGCAGACGTCCCAGGTGATTGGATGACAGTTTATCCTGCTAATATTACAATCGGTTCTGGAACCTCAAGAGACTTCCTAGTCGTGTTAAGCGTTCCTTCGAATGAAACAGAGTCAACTCAAATTAACATAACTGCAACCTCAACAGAAGGAGCAACAGCGACAAAGGCAATGAGTCTAAACATAGGAACATCTCCAACAGGTCTTTTAGGATTTTCAAAGAATCTTCTAAATCTTGGCATTGTCATAGTGGCAGTCGCGGCTTTAGTGCTAATAGCTTGGGAATTGTGGTTCAGAAAGCCAAAGTGATTTTTTTATTTTTTATTTTAAATTTTCTTAGATTTATCTATTAATAAATTTTTTCATCTCATAAAGGGACTCCGAAGGCACCGGATATCTTTCTGAGCTTGTTGATGTCGCCTAAGAATTTTACTCCCTTCGGTGTTATGGCAAAAGAGGTCTCGTTTCCAACACATAGATTAGAAAAAGATTTAAACGCCTCTATCAATCACGAGTTTGGTGTGGTTGAAATCAAGTTTAAATTTCTATTGAGATAATTATTTTAGTGATAGAATGAGCATAAAAGTTGATAAAAATCCAGGTGCAAAAAAGGATTGGCATACATACAAAGTTAATTTTTTTGCAGTAGACGGCGAAAAAGGAAAGCAAATTGAAGTTCAAATGATGGAAGACGAAGATTTGGGTTTATACGGTTTAATGACTTTAGAAGATGCAACAAAAATTCATGAAAAATTAGGAGACAAACTTAAAGAATTTGGAGATTATAAAACAGAAATAGTTAAGAATCTTGTAATGAAAAGATTAACGGAAAGCCAGCAACCTGTCAGTTTAACTGCATTAGAAGATGAGTTCCAAAAACAAGGCATAACAAAAACACAAACATTTATAGCAATTGCACAATTATATAAAAGAGATAATAAGATAAATGAAGTAACAGCTGACAAACAAACTGCTTACGAACTTGCAAAACGTTCTTAGAATTTTCCTCACTATTCTCAAATCTCTGGCTTTGCTAACTTCAATATTTATTCCTTTTCATAAATGTATCTCGCTACGATTCCTAGTCTGATGTATTTCTTTTGAAGCTTTTTTGGCAAGGTCTGGAACTTTTTTATTGTCTTTCTGCAATTCTTGCACCCGCACCTGCACTTCATCTTCCAATCGTTATCGGTTATCGTGGAGTAGTCGCATGTGATCTCCTCGCCTCTCTTTATGTTTCTTATTGCCATGAGAAAGGCCCTTCTGTCGTTGATTCTAATTCCTGCGTTGGGATTACACGAATGATTGATGAGGTCGTCCAAGCCATGGGAGGGTCCGATGCACATGCTCTTGCTCAACGGCAGGTGATGAACAGAGGCGTATCTGCCGAGCTTTTTCAATTGTTTGTAAGTGAGTATCTTTCCTCTCATGCCTAGAATTTTCTCTCCCTTCTTGAAGTTTCTGTTCGCAAAAATTCCTCTGCCCTTGCGTCTGGTCTTTTTTACAATAATATCGTCCATAGCTTCTCACTTAATTAGTACCGATTCAATAGTTAAATTCTTGTAGTCCCAATTCTATTTAGTTTTTATAATGTGATGGCGATGGGCTCGGAGAAAAAGATTCTGATTGAAAGACTGCAGAAGGATTGGAAGAAGTACTGGAACCTAGATTTTTTCAAGGAGAAAGGCTTTGTCAGAAAGCAGTGCAAGAACTGTGGCAAGTTCTTCTGGACCCTTGATTCTGACATTGAATTATGCGGAGACAGCTCTTGCGTTCCCTATGGTTTCTTAGGCAATCCACCGACCAAGAAGAAGCTAGACTATATAGAGACTTGGAAAACAATCGAGAAGTTCTTTGTCAAGAACGGCCACCAATCAATCAAAAGATATCCCACGATTTGCAGATGGTATCCTTTGTTCTTTACTGTGGCAGGCATTGTTGATTTCTATAGAATCGCCAACGGCAAGATAACGTTCGAGTTTCCTGCAAACCCTGTTATACTGTCCCAGCCTTGCTTGCGTTTCAACGACATTCCCAATACAGGCATAACAGGAAGACATAATACTTGCTTCAACATGATTCAACAAAGTTCTCTTTGGGATGGTAAGAACGGTTATTGGAAGGACAGATGCATTGACTTAGATTTCAGATTATTAACGGAGTCTTTTGGCATTAAAAAGGAAGATATAACTTTTATAGAAGATGCTTGGATTGGCTATGGAGCCTTTGGTTATTCTCTAGAATATTTTGTTAAAGGTTTGGAGACTGGCAACGCTGTTTTCACAGAATTTGAAGGCGATCTAAATAATTTCAAAGAAATGAAAGAGAAGGTCATAGACATGGGGGCCGGCCACGAAAGATTCTGCTGGCTTTCTCAAGGTACACCAACAGTCTATGATGCTATATATGGCCCTGTTATTGAAAAGATGAAAAACAAATCAGGAATCAGGTGCGATGAAAAATTCTTTTTGGAGTACTCGAAATATTCTGGAGCATTGAATATGGACGAGGTCGTTGACATGAAGGCAGAGATGGCAAAGGTCGCAAAAATACTCGGCGTCTCAACGGAAAATCTAATGGAGAAGATTCAACCCCTTGTCGCCCTCTACTCGATTGCTGATCACTCGAAAGCTTTGTTGTATGCTTTGTCAGATGGCGGCTTGCCGTCTAACGTTGGCGGAGGCTATAATCTAAGAGTTATTTTTAGGAGAGCGCTAAACTTCTTGGAGAAATTAAATTATCCCTTTGACATCGAATGGGTTGTTGAAGAACACGCGAAATATCTGAAGAAGATTGAGCCAGAGCTAATGGAGAACCTTGACCACGTCAATCAAATACTGGACATTGAGAAGAAAAAATATAAAGAAACCAAGAACAAGATGAAGAGCACTCTGGAATCGTTGATAGAGGGCAAGGCCGAGCTGAACGATGAAAAATTAATTGAACTGTACGATTCACAGGGTATAACGCCAGAGCTGTTGCAGGAGGCCGCTGACAAATACGACGTCAAGATAAAGATACCTGCAGATTTTTATGCGAAGGTCACGGAGAAACATTTGCAGGAGAAGAGGGGAAAGGAGGAAGAAAAAGCAGACGTGTCAGGAATATCGAAAACGAAAAAGCTCTATTATGATAATGAGAAGTTGTATGAGTTCAAGGCGAAAGTTCTGAGAATAGACGGTGAAAACATTGTTCTAGACCAGACATTGTTCTATCCGAGAGGCGGCGGACAAGAGCCTGACCATGGTTCCATCAACGATTGCGAAGTATACGACGTCGAGCCTTATGATAACGTTATCTTTCATAGGGTCAAGAACCCTGACTTTAAGGTTGGCGACATGGTTATCTGCAAAGTTGACTCGAAAAGAAGGGAACAGATAAAGAAGCATCACACTGCTACTCACCTCATAAACATGGCTGCGAGAATTCTTTTGGGAAATCATATCTGGCAAGCCGGTTCTAAAAAAGATATTGACAAAGCCCACTTAGACGTAACCCATTATGAGAACTTCACGGAAGAACAGACTAGAAAGATTGAGAAATTTGCAAACGACCTGATTAAGAAGAAGGTAAAGGTCAAGAAAGAAGTTTTACAGAGGAACGTCGCAGAGCAGAAGTATGGATTCGTCATCTATCAGGGCGGCTCTATTCCCGAGACTATGCTGAGAATAATAAGCATCCATGGTATCGACTCCGAGGCTTGCGGCGGCTTGCATGTTGACAGCACCGAAGAGATAGAAGAAGTCTTTATTTTCAACACCAAGAAGATGCAGGATGGAGTGATAAGAGTCGAGTACGTAGCTGGAAAAGATTTAGTCAAGAAGACTAAAGAGAGGTTGCTGACCGAAAAGAAATTAGCTGAGGAAAGATTGAGGAAGAAGGAGAAGGATATTTTAGAAGAGAAGAGCAGGATAAGAAATTTGAAAGAGGAATCGCAAAAACTCTTGGGAGTTAATTACGTTGATACGGAAGATATGAAAGAGATAGAGACTGTTGCTAAAGAGAGCGTTAAAGAGCCTGATAAATATTCTATTATTATAGGTAACGGCGTGGTCTTTGGCATTAAAGGAAAGGATTGCAAGGAAGATGTTGGGAAGATTGTGAAGGAGATTGCGAAGATGATGGGCGGCTCTGCTGGAGGTTCTGGGAATGAGTTCAAGGGTGGAGGACCTTTGAAGGATAAGGGCAGGGAAGCGTTTGAGAAGTTTAAAAAATGAAGACTTTATGGAAAAGGTTTTAAGGTATGTGTAAATAAAAAGTTTAATACTTATTTATTGTTGACCAACAATCTCTTGAAATTGGCAATGCATATTTCTGGCTGCTTCTTCATATCTTGAATTTGAAAATCAATTGTTCCTTGAGGTTCTGCTTTATATTTTCCAATAATAGGAAATATGGAAACTGGGTCTACATTTCTCTTTTTAACATCCCGAGCATTAGTTAACCCAAAATGAAGATGTACTAATTTTCCTTCTTCATATCCAAAATCTTTGTATAAAGTTGCAATCATGTCACCTTTTTTAACAAACTGTTCATCTTTGATGAGAGGATTAACGTGATGATAACAAGAAAACATACCTCCATCTTTTTTGCCATGCTCAATATTAATGAAGGTAGCATATTCGTAACCTTCAGCTAGGCCTTGAGAAACTTGCCTTACAACTCCATCCGCAATTGCTCTAACAGGAATTTCAGACGGCAATCCAAGAATACATTTTCCATTTTTTGTTAGGTAGGCTGCAAAATCAAATCCAGTATGTCTTTGTGTATAACCATTCCAATTTACCCATTTATGAAAATTAGGAATATCTAAATCATTTATTGATAAAACTATATCTAATGTAGATGTCCATAACTTTGTATTTTCATTTAATTCTTTTTTCTTCATAATATCAATAGTCAATCAATAAAGATTTAAACTTAAAATCAATAATATTTTTGAACTTCTTATTTTCACTTACAATAGAACTTATATGGAAAGGTCTTCGAATCTAGTGAAAATGGGAATATTTAACTTTCTTGCTGGTAAATGAAAATAACCGCAACAAACAACTATATCATATCGCTTTTTGAATTACAATTATAATATTATTCTACTGGAGATGAGTCACCTGAAAAATAATAAGGATGTTAAAAAAACGGTCAAAGAGGCATACGCTAAAATAGCTACTAACAACGGAACTTGCTGTTCATGCGGTTGCGGTAAAGTTGATGCTGAAAGCATATCAAAGAGCATTGGCTATTCGGACGATGAGCTGAAAGCAGTTCCTGAAGCCAATCTGGGCCTTGGATGCGGAAATCCCACAGCGCTAGGAAAGATAAAAGAAGGCGATGTTGTTCTGGATTTGGGCAGCGGCGCAGGGCTTGACTGTTTCATCGCTTCCAAGAAAGCAGGCAAGACCGGCAAGGTCATAGGTGTTGACATGACCGAGGAGATGATAAAGAAGTCAAAGTCAATCGCCAAGAAATACGGCTACACTAACGTTGAGTTCAGATTGGGAGATATAGAAAATCTACCGGTTGATAGCAATTCGGTCGATGTCATAATCAGCAACTGCGTGATAAACCTAGCTCCTGACAAGAGCAAAGTTTTCAAAGAAGCGCACAGAGTTCTGAGAAAAGGCGGTAGAATGTACGTTTCTGACATCGTCCTACTGAAAGAACTTGGCAAGAAACAAAGGGATGACAAAGATTTGCTGTCAGGTTGCGTCGCGGGAGCCTTATTGGAACAAGATTATATAGAAAAGATTGAACAGGCAGGCTTCAAAGTAAAAATCCTTTCAGAAGACAAGAAGATAAGCAAGACGCAATATAATGGAATTGCACTGGAAAGCCTAAAAGTTGAAGCTGTAAAGTAATTTATCTCCTATCTTAAAGGAACTGTGCTTCTACCTTTAACCAATTCTAACGAATAAGAAAATAACATAGTAAAACTCCCGATAATCTCGCAAGGCTGGAATCGAGCGAAGGACATGCTACTTGTTTGAAGTTCAGAGCTATGTTGTTAAAATGGTTGTAAAAATAGTTTATAAGATAGAGTCTATAAATTATAATTATGAAATTAAATCTAATTTTATTATTTTTATGCATTCTTATCATACGGTCTAATATTGTAATAGCATCTGAAACCGCAACGATGTTACCATCTGGAACTTGTGATGAAGGAACAATAGAATGTAATCTTTATGGAGGACAAATTATAATTTGTAGAAACAATAGTTGGAATTTTCTTAAATTTTGCAGTGATGTATGTGCTTATAATGGCACAGAACCATACTGCATAGAATACCAACAGGTACTTGAAGCAAAATTAATAAGAGTATATACTGACCCTTTTAGTTTATTACTTTATTTTTGTATTGTCCTTCTCTTCATCTTTTCAAGAAGAAGTAAGAAAAATTACGCTTTCAGGGGACTTGTAATTGGATTAATATTAGGCTACTTTATTGGCTTAATTTCTATGTTATCAATAGGATTAATGTTATTTGGAACAGATTCTATTATCTCAGGAATATCCAGTGGAGCTATACTTGAAATAATTTTACCAAATTTATTTATTGTAGCCGTATCTGGTGCTGTTGGTTCTCTGTTAGGTGCGAGAAAGAAGAAATAAATAAATCAAATTTCTTTTGCCTCTGCATTGAACCCGGACCATGATGCGGAGGGCATGCTACAGGGTCGAGATTCGTATCTATGTTGTTAAAATGATTGTAAATATTATAGAAAGAGAATTAATGTTTTATCACACGTTTCTTAATAAAGTAAAATAATAAGGCTAATATTGCTAATGCCGAAATAATTATAATTATAATAAAAATTGAACTTATCAAATTTGATCTTTCCCATGCAGGATTTCTTTCCCTGATTCTAACATCTTCCGGATATATCTCTCTATAAACCTCCGACGCGGAATTAGCAAAAAAGGCTTCCTTGACGCTCTTGTTTTCGTCTAAAGAAAGCATCAAATATTCGGTCACTCCATCGCAAGTAATATATGCACTCCACTTGGTATTGGAACCAAAACTAGATGAGCCATCCCATCTGCAATAGCTATAGTCTCCTTTATATTTCGATAAGAAGGCATTTACAATGTTTGAAGTCTCCAAAAAATCAATGTTGGACTGCAGATTGCTACATTCGCTAGGGTTATTAGGGTCAGACGTAAAACTGTCTGGATTTATTGGATATTTATTTAAGTCTCTTAATTCAACGTACTTCTCAAATCCAGAACAACTTTCAATTCTTGAAATTTCTTCTCTTAACTTGGAGTCGAAATCTGTGATGTTATTGCTATACGGTATGGTATTAGAATCTACTTTATACGGAACATTGAATTTTGAATATGAATGAGGCGTCGTAAAACTAAAACTTGGATAACAGTTATCCTCTATCAATTCCACATTTTCATAGTAGTTTTTAAATTCATTGACATACGATGGAAGATTACGACAAGTTGGTGTTGCCGATACTAAACTAACAGAATAATTAATAAACAAAGTAAAAATAAAGGCAATCATAATCCAATAGTATTTCTTCTTCATACACCTAATTTACAATTTCCAACATAAAAACCTATCAAAATAAAAGTAAAGCTAGTGCGGGAACTGTAGCCGAAGTAGAGTGCGGAGGGCAGGATTTGAACCAGCATGTATCATCTATAATCAACCATGATGCTGTCTCCATTTTTAATGACGTAATTCTCGTATTCAGAATTTTGTATCCATTTCCCGTTTTGGAAGACGTACATCGCCATAGAGCTATTCTCATTGTTGCAATAGCCTAATATGCAGGTGCTGTTAAAATTCTCGCCCCAAATTTTAAAAAAATCTCCCAAAGTGGCGTCTTCCGTTCCTGTCTTGTACATCATGCCGTCCGAATTAAGCGTGAACAGTTTTGTCCTGGTCTCATTTGCAACGCCAATGTCAGCCGGTATCGTAGACTGCTCGCCGAATATCACTATTATTAGCCTGGCCCCCCAACTAGCCTGAGCCTCATTCTGAGAGGGGAATGCGGATATTACAGCATAAGCTATGCTGCTTCCCAGCATGGCAACCAAAATTATTATGGTTATGATCCGTTTCTTAGTTGAGGTTCTCATTTCTTCTCACCATAGTCAGCCGGTTTCCTCTCACCGTAAACTCCTCCCTTCAAAAATAAATAGGCATTGGTGGCAGCCTCCGCTCCCTCTGCCGCAGCAACAACTATCTGGGCGAATGAGCCTGTCACATCGCCTGCCGCGAAGACTCCTTGCATGTTGGTCTCAAAGTTATCATTAACATTGATAAAGTTCTTCTCGTTTATCTCAACGCCCGCGGCCTTCATGATCTCCGTTGTCGGTATCTCGCCTATTTCAACAAAGACTCCGTCTATTTCCAACTCCTTTGTCTCGTTGGTGTTGACATCCTTGATTATAATCTTATTGACAAAATTATCTCCCTCTATCTTAACAACAACGCTGTTCCAGATTATTTTGACAGCAGATTTTTTAAGATTCTCCTGATTCGCCTCCTCGGCTCTTAGTTGGTCTCGGCGATGGATCAAGTAAACCTCGGAAGCTATCTCACTTGCATATATTGCGGATTTAACAGCAGTGTCAGAACCTCCGATAATTGCAACTTTCTTATTTTTGAAAAGCGGCATGTCACAAACGATGCAATAAGACACACCCTTGCCGATAAACCTATCCTCGCCCTCTGCCTCCAGCTTTCTGTAATGGCTGCCTGTCGCAATTATAACTGCTTTGGCTTTATATTCATTTTCAGTCGTCTTTACTTTCTTTATTTCGCCCTCTAAATCCAAGCCAACAACCGCTTCCATCTTAAACTTGCAGCCAAACTTCTTTGCCTGCTTTCTCATTTTCTCGGCCAGTTTTATGCCAGGTATAGGACTTGATCCTGGATAGTTTTCCACAGAAGGCGCGTATGACATCTGGCCTCCCAATAACTGAAAAAGAACTAAAGTCTTCAAGCTCCTTCTAGCAGCATACAAACCTGCGGCTAGACCCGCCGGACCGCCACCAATTATAATAACGTCATAAGCATACATGAAAACCAATTATAATATTTGGCTTGAGTTCCTTAAATCTATAATGCAACGCTTATTTATACAAAAAATTAATTATTAGTATGAAAGCGGTATCATCGATAATAGTCATTATCCTTATTCTACTCATTGTCGTTGCCTTAGCTGCGATGCTATGGCTTTTCATAAACACTCTGTTCACAACAGTATCAGCCTCAGGCTCCCAAAGTTTCCAAAATACTGCAAATAACCTTGGAGGCTGTTTGAAGATTGAGAACTTTGATCCTAATAGCAAGAATATAACAGTAAGAAACTGCGGCTCTTCCTCCGCCAGCAATTTCAATATTTATTCAGACTCTCAATTGATATCAACATATTCTGGAACAATAAGTCCTGGATCAATCGCTAACATAAATTTGAACATACCTAGCGGGGTTCACACTATTCAAGTTTCATCAGCAAGCGTGCAAAGTTTTACTAGACAGGTGAGTATATCTCAAACTTGTACAGGAGTTCAACCACCAACGTCTGGAGATTGGACAATAGCCAGTGATACAACTTGTACTTGCGCTTCCGGAGAAAATATAACAATCGTCGGAAAGGTCAGTGTTCAAGGTTCTGCAACCTTTAATTTAAATAATTGTTATTTATTCATAATTAAAGATAGCGACCCAGCGTTTGAAGCACTCGGATCAACAAAAACGAACATAATAAACAGTAAATTAAATATTTCTCCAAACCAACATGCTGTTGACTTTTCAAATACTATTAATTACATAGAGAATTCAATATTTGATGAATGCGGGTCTGGTTGTAATCTACAGACAAGCAGTATAAATACAATAAAAAATACTCAATTTCTAGCTCCTCATTATATGCACATAAGAGGAAACTCTCAAACTACATTTGATAATGTTTATATGTATGAAATACGCTGTGAAGCACAACCAGGAACAGCTATAGTCAAGGGAAACTTTACCTTCCAAGTACTGAATGGTGGATTTTGGCCATCCGATCAATATATTAACAGATATTTCCCAGTAATAATTACGGATTCTATTTCAGGCAATCCTAAATCTGCAACCGTGAATATAACAAATAAGACAAATGGCGCTCTTATTTGGGGACCACAGAGTGTCAATGGTTATGCAGAACCAAACATTATGTTCAATTATACTAACTATCTCCCTGGTAACTTTATCCTTTACGTCTATACCACTTCTCCCTCCAAAGTCAATTCAACTGACTTGAACTTCTTGAACACAACACCCATAAGATTAACCTTGTAATTCTGGAAAAACTTTAAATATTGTTCTACTCAATTTAGATTGGTGATTCCATGGAAGATTGGGTAAGCGAGGTAAAGCAGAGAGCGTTGACAGGCAAGCCGCCTGTTTCTGGAGGAAGGACAACTAAATTGAATAAAGTTAGTTTTGATGATCTAGTTTTCATACCAAAGCAATTGACAGGCAGGCCTGTTGATTATTTCAGAGAGGAGATTGTATCTGAGACGATAATAGGAAAGTCCTCAAAGCATCCGTTGAAATTGAAAATACCGATAATGATAGGAGCCATGAGCTTCGGAGCCTTGAGCAAGGAAGCCAAGATAGCCTTGGCAAAAGGCGCTAGTCTGGCCGGAACATCCACAAACACGGGAGAAGGCGGAATGCTACCAGAGGAAAGGGAGAGCGCAAACATCCTAATCGTTCAGTACAGCACAGGCAGATTTGGAATCACTGATGAAGTTCTAAAGGCTGCTGACGCGATCGAAATAAAAATTGGCCAAGGCGCAAAGCCTGGTTGCTATTCTCCTGACCATGAAATTTTTACAGAAAATGGTTTTAAGAATGTAAATAGTATAAAAGTAGGAGAAAGACTTTGGTCTGTAAATCCCGAAACAAATGAGTTAGAATTAGCTAGAGTAGTAAAACTTCATCAATATTTTCATAATAGCCCTATGGTTTATGCAAAGTCTAAATCTGTTGACTTCTTAGTAACACCTGATCATAACTTACCTATTAAAGAAAGAGCATCCGGAAAATGGAAATTTATAAAAGCAAAAGATGCCTTAGAAATGTGCGAAATAAGAACTTCTAAAAAATTCCTTTGGAGTACGAAAGAACGACCACCTTCTATAATTAAAATTCCTAAAATACCTAAAACAACTTGGCACCAAAAAGAATATGATTCATTTCCTTTGAAAGAGTGGTTACAACTCTCAGCGTGGTTTGTTTCAGAAGGATTTTTCAGTGAAGATAGAAGAATTGAAATTTCTCAAACTAAAAAAGAAAATAGAAAGGAAATTAAAAGTCTTTTATCAGAAATGAGTATTGATTTTAAGGAAAGAAAAGACAGATTTGTAATTTACTCCAAACAGATAGGCGAATTTTTAGAAAAAGAATTTGGCAATCGGTCAGAAGAAAAAAAGATACCTAAGTGGATCAGAAATCTGCCTCAAAAACATCTATCTTTGTTCCTAGAAACTCTTGTTAGGGGAGATGGCTCTAAAAAGAAAAATAGAAAAAATTTGATGACATATTTTACCTCATCAAATACTTTAATGAATAATGTGATTGAGACTGCAATGAAGTTGGGAAAAGCTGTTTCTTTAAGCAAGGATGAAAATACATTTGAAATATGCATTCGTTCTGGGAAGCTGTGGCATGGTTTGAGTTGTAATTGTAAGAAAAAAAGCTGGCAAAAAAGAGCAACTCTTATAGGAATTGATGATTATAAAGGATTCGTATATTGTCCTGAACTTGATAAGAATCATACACTAATAATAATGAGAAATGGAAAAGTTAGCTTAAATGGAAATAGTGGAGGAATGCTACCGGCAGACAAGGTGACAGAGGACATTGCCAAGATAAGGAACGTACCAATGGGCAAGGATGTTCACTCACCGCCATACCACCCTGACATATTCTCTGTGGATGATTTGAGAAAGAAAGTAAAATGGCTGAGGGAACTCACAGGCGGGAAACCGATCATAATCAAACTGGGAGCTGGGAACGTTGAGGAGGATGTGAAACTGGCCATGAAAGCAGAGCCAGACGCAATAGCAGTCGACGGCATGGAAGGCGGAACAGGAGCAGCGCCGAAAATAATGTTGGACGATTTTGGAATACCCACGTTAGCAGCAGTAGTAAAGGCTAGAAGGGCGATGGGCAATGCAAAACAAGAATTAATAGTGGCAGGAGGACTCAGCAAGGGTGCTGACGTTGCAAAAGCTCTGGCATTGGGCGCGGACGCGGTTTATATGGCAACGCCATGCTTGGTGGCAATGGGTTGCATTTATTGCAAGATGTGCTACAAGGGCAAATGCCCAGTGGGAATAACCACCCAGGATCCAGAATTGAGAGCGAAGTTATCAATAGACGACGCTGCAAAGAACGTTGCCAACTTCTTGAATGCATGCACGGAAGAGGTTAAGATGGCGGCGGGCGCCTGCGGCAAAAGGAACATTCACGGGCTAAACAGAGAGGACTTGAGATCTATAAGTTTGATAGCCAAAGAAGTCACAGGCATACCTTTAGTCTGATTCTTTTATTTCAATTTTATATTTTAACTTTGCTTTTTGGTGAAACCGATATTTCCAAATAGGTTCTATTGTAAGTAGAAATAAGAAGTACAAAAATCCAAATTATTGATTTTGCTCAACAAGTTTTTTTATTCTACTATATTTATTTGCCAAAGCTTCTTGACCTTTTTCTGTTATTTTAGTTCCTTGCTCCCCTCTTTCAACATAACCATAATCTTGAAGTTTTGCAACACTTCTGGTTAATAATGGCGGACTTGACTTTACCGCAGTAAGTAAACTTTGAAAACTTACATAAGTCCCAGTTTGTTTATTTAATTCTTCTAAAACTAAAGCATCTCTTAATAATGATTCAACCCCTCCCATTACATCACTAAAAATAATAAGAACACAAAAGATTTAAACTTGAATTAACCTTAAATCTTTTTGCTTTGATATAATAAGCATGAATAAAGAAGAAATAAGACCAGGTATAGTAGTTAGAAATACAAAAACAGGAAAAATAGGTGTTCTTTATACAGGTCACATCTATACTCCTATTAAAAAAACAGAAGTTCCTATAGTTTATCAAGGCGATGATAAAAATCCAGATACAATACCTCAAATTTTGGGAACGATACCTGGAAGCTTGGAAACGTATGAACTTAAACCAGAAGATATACTAACTGATGAACATACAAGAAAAGTTTGTAAACCTGATACACGAGAAGCTTGCAGATATTTTTTTAAAGGAATTTTTGGTCAGGAATGTGCAAGGGTTCTCAGTAACTTAAATGTAGCAGAACATGTAGATGGTTTAGTTGAAACAGATAGAAAAAGTGAAAAAGGAAGAAATTGTGGTGGAAGATATTTGCTTCAGGTTCTTGAAAGAGAAAGAATTCTTCTAGCTAATGTAGGCACTTCAGTTTTTCATTAATCAATTCATATAAACCTATATATGCTTATAAAACCTCGTAATTTTTAAATAACTTTGAATAACATCTTGACTAAAAACAGTAGGTTTATTTAGCTTGTATGACTTATTAACCGTAACATATCCTCTTTGCCCCGTCAGAAAATATCTTTAGTTTTTAAAGAGAAATTTTGTTAGTGAGAGAGATTACCGGAGTCCCCTTGGTTTGATTTTTTATTTTTAGGTTTATTACGGCTGTATATAATTTTCATACCTACAGTCGTATAAACAATTGTTGCTAAAATAACAATGAAAGCTATATTCAGGAAAATGTCTGCATCCTTTATACCATAAATCATTGGAACATAAGCCATTACAGCAGTAGCTAGGCCTTGGGGAATTACTATTCTCATTATGTTAGTTTCTAAATGAGTAAGTTTCATTTTATATGTACTCAAAGCAACTGCAACTATCCTAGACAAAGCTATAGCAATTGTAATAACGATACCTTGTAAAATAAAATTAGAATTTATAGAAACTATTATTCCCATTGCAACGAAAAAGAATGACCTTACGAAGAAAGTTATTTCTTCGTGAAATTTCTTTAGTGATGGGCTTATAGAAACACTTTTTTTAAATTTCAGAGCTTTAGAAAATATTTTTCCGCTGCCTAAAACAACACCAAATACTAGGGATGCAATTGCACCACTGCCATTTATAGATTCAACAAATGTATAAACCAGAAGTAAAATCGCTAAAGTCAGCATATAATCAAAGTTATCTTTTATTTTATTAAGCAAAACAAGCCAAACTATACCGACTATAAATCCTATTACTGCTCCTATTGAGAACGCGCTTGTTATGTTTTCGACTATAGAATAAAAAGGTAATACTGAAACATAAATTTGCACAAGAGATATAGTTAAAACTACGTCAATAGGATCTGTAAGTATTGATTCCAAATCCAGAATTACTCTAATGTCTTCTCTTACGTTAAGTTTCTTTAAAATAGATACAACTATAGCTGAGCTTGGTCCTCCTATTATAGCTCCTAGCAAAAGAGCTCTTATCCAATCAAAGTTAAATAAAAATGTTGAGATGAGAGCAATAGATATTATTGTTAAAGAAATTCCAACTATAGACAAAAGAATACTTCTAGGAAATTGCTTTATCATGTTATAAAGATTCATCTCTAGACCGGCATCAAACAAAATTATCAATAAAGCAAATGATGCTAAGAATGGAGCTATAGCAATAAAAATTGTTCTATCAACTAAATTAAAAATTGGCCCTATTAAAAGTCCAAAGAGTAACAGCCAAATCACGTCTGGTATCTGAGTCTTTTTGAAAATGATAGAACATACGTAGCCTAAAAAAAGAGTAATTCCAATCAAAGTAAATATACTAAAAACATCTATCATAGAGAATTATATAAAATTTCCAGTATTTATATTAAATTAACTATAGCAAATCTTTTTTGCCTCGTCAGCAAATGATCCCAGTTTTTTAAGCGATATCTTGGTTATTTTGTTCAATTCTTTCAATGGAATCCTCAACAAATCTATAGCCAGTATGAAATTTGAAGAAGCCAGCTTATCCAACGAGTCCGCATCCAAGTTCCTAATCATTGTTATCGGATAAAGCCTCTTTTTCTCTATAAAACTCTCTAGGCTATTGTCCTCCGGATAATTCCAACCCATCAGTTTGACGCCTCTGCAATTGGCATACTGTATATTGTCATCAGAAAATTTTGTGTTGCAAATCAGCCATGGCTGCTCGAACTCCTGGCATAGGCCCTGCTTGGAGCCTTCCCGCAAATCTAGAAACCTTGCATACGTATATAACACCTCTCTCAATCCTGTGTAGATGCCTAGCACGTTGTGATACTTGCACTCTATCATAAAGCTCTTGTTGTCCTTGGTGGCTATAACATCTATCTCGTGGGAAACGCAGTGGCCTCTCAGTATATTATGCACCTTTGTCTGATAGCCGTATTCCTTTAGAAGCTCTCCTATGAAATGCTCGAAAACAAAGCCAGCTGGTCCTAGCCTGAACATGGCACCTTTCAAATCATATCTAGCCGCGATATGCGGTTTCTCCTTGTTCAAAAACTTCAAGGCGATGTTCAAGATCTCTTTGGTGGATATGCCGTCGTAAGATTTATTCGCGACCTCTTTGACTATCTTGTCTGCTAGCTCCTCTGATGCGCCTGCTCTTATACAGGTCCTCTTTATCTTCTCAGGATCAAACTTCTCTGTTTCGCCAGATGCCTTGACAACCCACATGTATTGAAAATAGTTTTTGTAATTAATAAAATCAGCATGTCACATGTATCACTGCTATTACTTTCTTATCCTTGGACAGTTTGTTAAATTCATCTATGGCCTCCGGCGTCTTCTTGGCAATCAGCTCGATGTTTTTCATCTTGGCGAAATTCTCCGCGGCCTTTTCTATTTTCACACCGCCAGCCGTTCCCGTACCTATAACTATGGTATCAGGGCCTTTGATTAAAAGATCTATCAAGTCTCCTTTAGAAAAATTGTGGTCCGATTCCCTAGGCACTAGCTCACCGTCCCAATGAACTGTCATATCATTATCATAGGTCTTGTTGTTTATTGTCAAAGAACCAAAGCGAAAAGAATTGATTTTCACCATATTAAATTATATGGTTTGAACAATAAAAAAGGATAGCCCCCGCAGGATTCGAACCTACGTTCCGAGGTTTCTCCCAAATGACCAGAGCCTCGTGTGTTACCAGATTTCTCTCTTGGCCGCTACACTAGGGGGCTGTTTAATTAAATCTATGTTTTTAATGTTTAAGAAATTATATAAATAAACATGAACTTTTGGTAAAGCTAATTACAGTAATAGTTGTTTCACATGTTATTTTCATGTAAGTACTGGAAACTTATGTTTTCTACTGGTTAGAATTAATTACGTGGGAAAAATAATATAAACAAATAGTTTAAATCTTTAACCTTCATATTAATTTTAGGTGATTTTAAAATGGCTCCAACGGCTTACGTATCAATTAAAACCGAAACTGGTGCAGAAAAAGATGTTTTAAAAAGTTTAAAGGAAATTCCAGGTGTCAAAAAGGCAGCTGAAGTGTATGGTGTTGATGACATTATTGCAACTGTTTATGAAGAAACAATGGATCGATTAAAAGAAACCATTACATGGAAAGTAAGAAGAGCTGATAAAGTAAGAAGTACTCAAACATCTATTGTAGTTGAAGATTCAGCCTTTTCAAGAAATGAAAAGGGAGAACCTGAAAAGTTCAAACCCTAGAAATCTTCAAATCCGACTGAAAAATAACTTGTTTTCAACATAGCTTAGAAATCAATCTAAAATATTTGTTTAATAATCAACTGAAATTAGTTTGACTAAAAGTCCGAAGTTTTTAAATAACTTTGTTTATACTGTCCTTATTAGGTTGCACTCCATATCGACTTCAACAAAATGACTGGCTTTTCCTTCCCTAAAGGCAGAGCATTGATTCTCTGGCAAGTCATCTACTGGTTGCCTCAGTGAATGAGCAACATCGCAAACCCAGTCATTCACAGTCCAATCAGGATTATTGCCAGAAAGGCATGGACCATTGCTTAAATTCTTATCATATGACTTGCAAATTTGATTACAAAGGCTTGCTGCCTCTTGGTTAGCCGGTATAGGCGTAGATTGTATCTGTGCGCATCCACCAACAAAAACTAGCAAAGTTAATAATAGAATTGTTAGCTTCACTTCAAAGCCTCTACAATTTTTTTTCCGAATTCCCCTGCAGCAAGAGGGCCGTTGGCGGTTATTATTTTACCATCGGCTTCGACAGGTTTCCCAGTGTAGGTTCCGATCGCATTTATCTTGTTCTTTTCCGAAGGAAAGGAAGTCGCTTTTTTACCGTCCAGTATGCCAGCATTCACCAGAATTGTAGGAGCGATGCATATGGCTGCCACAACTTTTCCTGAGCTGTAAAACTCCTTGGCAAGCTCTATTGTTCTCTTGTGTTTGTGATAAAGTTTAGTCCCGGAACCACCAACGAAAACAATCGCATCAAAGTCCTTTTCATCAATGTCGTAAAAATTCTTGTCCGGAGTCACAATCTTCCCAAAGGAGCTCTTAGAAGGCTGACCTGTAGAGTTAACTACTGTAACGTCTATATTCGACTTTTCTAGAATTTCCTTGGTTTCAAAGAACTCCTCGTCTCTGAAATCGTTGGGCGCAATCACCATCAAGGCCTTTTTAACCATAAAACTAATTCATCTCCCCAATCTATATTTCTTATTAAATTCGTACAAAGCAACAATGAACAAACTTTCTGCCCATCCTAAAGGAGTATTTTCATCGAATTTAGGAGAGTTTGAGAAATAAAGTTCAGGCACTACACCTTTAGGCGTGACCAAAGGCATTGCCTTTTTCAAGTAGTGTTCAGCCTTCTTTCTCTCTCCCAACTTATCGAATATTATTGAAAGCCAGCTTATCCCAAAAACCCATTCAGCTTCTTCACTATAATTATCCGGATTTTTGTTATAGTAATGGTCCCCTTTGTACCTTATCACGCCTCTTTTCTTTTCTAAATGATAAATAACATTCTTTAGTATGACGTCTCTCTGTTGAGTTGTTACCATGTTATAAGGCCAAATTAGAGAAAGTAAAGCAAGGTCGACAAACTTCTTTTTTGACTCCCTTGGTAACATATTGTTTAATGACATCTCTCCTTTTTTTATAAGTTCATCAGGCACATCTACACCTTTAATATTTTTTATATTCTTAAGGCCTGCAACACATGCGCCAATGCTACTTGCATGAACCTCCTCCTCTTCTTCCCACATGCCAGAGTCCTTATCATGCCAATATTCTATCGTGTTGAGATACATAACAAGTTTATTTATTATTCTCAAATCATTTTTATTCTCAATTATGCTTATTTTTTTAGAATGCTCCAACTCGCCTATCATAAACAATATAGCGCCTATAGAGTCGTTCTGCTTGTTTCCCCATTCTTCCCAATACTCATCAAACGTGTCAGGATTGAATCTCGCGTGTATAAATTCATAGGCGTGTTCAGGCCTTTTCTTGATTGCCATGTCTATTTTGTATTCATGTTTGAGGAATATGCTAAGCAATGCCCTATAAGTTCTTTTTACTGTAACCCAATCATCAATTATATCAAATGCCAGACACTCATAGAAATTATCCCTCAGCCAAGCCTTGTTATAACCTGTTTTTCTATTTTTTGAAGCAATGAATAAGCCGGAACTTCTTTGAAGACTTTTTAGTATTTTCAAGTGCTGTGTTATCAGTTTCTTGTATGTAAGAGTTCTTATTTTCATAGAATTAATTTGCTTAAATATTAATAAATAAATACTTATTGTCTCAATTATTAAGACGTGATTGTATGCCGATAATCGGGATAGGACTAAAAATGATGGAAGGAAAAAAGCATGAGGAGATAACAGGGGCAGTAAAGGTAAACAGCAGCATGAACATAACCAATGTAGAAGAGCAAGAACTGCCCGCCTTGAAGACCAAAGGCTTGTCGATTGAATTCGAGTATAGAACCAAGTACATTGATGAAAAAAACAAGAACCTGGCTGAGATAAACATTGACGGCAATGTCATCTTTGTTGACGATGAGCAAGAGAAGATTCTAAAGGGTTGGAAGAAGGACAAGAAATTGTCTGAGGACGTTAAATTCCAAGTGATAAGGGTTGTCAGCGATAAGTGCTCTAAAAAAGCCATTTTGCTGAGCGACGATTTACAACTACCGCCGCCTCCATTTATAATTCCAACTGCAAAACAAGAAGAGAAAAAATCATAGAGCCATGTCGTACTGTAATCTTTCAACCAATTCCTTGTACCTGTTTCTTACTGTTACTTCTGTCACTCGGGCTATTTCAGCAATGTCTTTTTGTGTCTTTCTTTCACCTGTAAGTTTAGAAGCTATATAGCTTGCTGCGGCTGCCATTCCTGTAGGCCCTCTTCCTGCTGTTAATCTAGCCTCTTTTGCAGCAGATAGAATCTTATAAGCAATTTCTTCTACTTTTCCCTGCATTGTTAGTTGATTTGAAAATTTTGTTATGTATTGCCCTGGTTTAAGAGCTGGAACATAATAATCAAGCTCTTTGACAAGAAAACGATAGCTGCGTGAAACTTCTTTTTTGTTTACACTTGAAGATTGCGTTACCTCATCTAATGTTCTAGGCAAACCGCATTGCCTGCAAGCCAAATAAGTTGCAGCTGCCGTAATGCCATTGATGGATCTACCGCGTATCAATCTTTCTTTTACAGCCTTTCTATAGATAACAGAAGCTGTTTCAATAATATTTTTTGGAAGATTAAGATTATTAGATATTTTAGTAATTTCACCGAGAGCAATGGATAAGTTTCTTTCTGTATAATCTGAAACCCTTATTCTTCGCTGCCACTTTCTAAGGCGATAAATCTGTGCTTTTTGACCAGGAGACAAGCTTTTTCCATAGATGTCTCTATCGTGCCAGTCAATCATTGTTGAAAGGCCCTTGTCATGGATTGTGTATGTCAACGGAGCGCCAACTCTTGTTCTTTTTGCTCTTTGCTCCTCGTCAAAAGCCCTCCATTCTGGACCGCTGTCAGCTATTTTTGAGACGACTACAACGCCGCAATCCATGCAAACTACTTCACCTGCTTCAGTATCTCTCTTTAAACGGTCGCTCTTGCATTCGGAACAGCATTGAACCTTTTCAGGAGCATTTCCAATAGGCGGTATTTCGTCTAGAGATTTTGAAAGTTCTTGAGAATAGGGCTTTTCTTGAGGCAAATAATCACTTTATATAGAAATATAACATAAAAAGAAATTTAAACTCGTCATTGATGTAAATTATATTAAATTTATAAATGTCTCTTCTAAAAGATAAATATGTTAAGAAAAGCTGCTGAATTTCTAAAGGAAAACGGCAACAAAAAAGTACTGATAATCTTTGATACCGACGGTGATGGAATAGGAGCCGCGTCTATTCTTGCGAAGACATTGAAAAAAGTCTTCAGAAAAATGCCTGAAGCAATGCCCGCAAATCATAGTCTATCATTTATAGACGAAAGGATGTTTCAGAAAAGCAAAAAATTCGATGTTATAATAACAGTTGATGCGGCTGTTGATGAAAAGCCAGACTATGTATTAAGGCTCGCAAAAAAAGCTAATATATTAATCATAGACCACCACCAAATCAACAAAAATTTGAACAGCGTTAAAAACATATTGCACGTTAATCCAAATCTATGGAAAACTAGATTTGCTTCTTACAAATATTGCACCAGCAAGATTGTCTATGACATCTGCAGCAGGCTGACGAACATAGAAGATTTGAATTGGCTGGCTGGAATAGGAATTGTAAACGACAAGAGCGAAGACGTATGGAAAGGCTTCTTGGAAAGAGTCTATAAAAAATATAAAATTTCCTTGTCTAAACTTAGGACGGTTAATGACATCATAACGTCAGGCTATTACTACTCTGGGAGCAAAGGCGTGGTAATAGGCTACAAAGCATGCCTTGAATCTTCCTCTCCTGTTGACATATTGAAAGCCGAGACAGCTAACTCGAAAAAGTTGAAGAAATTTTATGATGCCATAGAAAGAGAAATTGTTCTGACAGCCAAAAACTGGAGGAAAAACGCCGAGATAATAGAAGACAAGAAACTAATAATCTTAAAATTGGACGCAAGATTCTCCATAAGCTCCCCTATTTCCACGAAAATCAGCTTTGAAAAACCTAACTACACCGTGCTTGTAACCAGAAAGAACGGTAAAATGACCTATATGAGCCTAAGAAGGCAGGATAAGAAAGTCAACTGCGGCAGGGTCGCGCAAAGAGCAATAAAGAATCTCAATAACGCTAGTGGCGGTGGTCACATACCAGCCGCCGGCATTCATATAATGAGCAAGGATTGGAAAACATTTAGAGAGAGAATATTAGATTTATTCTAAAATAAAATGAAATATAAATTTTTTGATGTTTTAAAACAATGATGGAAGTTAATAAATGCGTATAAATCATTTTTCACAATTATCGAGTGTCTAAAAACTATATATTCACTGTTTGGACTGATGCTTCTTCTAAGGAGACTGAAAACGGCGGTGAAACGGCAATAGGATTTGTAATAAAGGATGGGAATCTACCGCCGCTGTGCTTTTCTGAAGTTTATCAGGGCATAAATAACTCTAAGGGCGAACTAAAAGCCGGCATAGAGAGTTTAAGGACTTTGGCCGAATACTGCGGCCTCTTTGAAGGCGTTTACGCTGAAAACTGCACAGTCTATCTTAAAACAGATTTTAATGAATTAAAAAATGCCATTAAAAAGGATAAAATAAGCTCGAAAGACTTGGAAAAAATAAAATTTTTCAACGAATTGAAAGAGATACAAAAGCTCTTTAAAGGAGTAAAGTGCGAAGAGATAACAAGATGGACCAACATAGCGCACAATGTCTGTTACTTTGGGAACAACAATATCGGAAACGGTGCGATAGAAGGGTTCTTTGACATGTATGAAAATCCGCAGATGTGCGTAAGGAAAAAATTAGATCGAGACTAACTTCCTATTTTTAATGCTTGCCTTTTCTGCTGCATACCTTAGAGCCAACTCAGAAGTTTTATCTAACTTATTGAAAATTAAACTTATCTTAACAAAATTGTTTAAGATTATCCTATAATTGTAACAAATATGTTTAAGATTATGGATTTTGGGTTAAGTATATGGACTAAAAGTATCTACTATGGGCAAGAACCGTGCCAGCAACAACCTTTACACATTTCTTCGTCTTTTTTATTAACATATTTACCCTTTATATCCAGATGATTTGTAGCTGCGATGCTATAAGCTAAATTCAAGGCTTTGTCAGTTATGTCAAGATTACCCATGCCATCCCATCGCTTTTTCGCAGTCTGAGCATCATTATTATTCTCAAGTTCTTGCACAAGACTCCTATAGGCTCTTGGAGACCTCATCACGACTCTATTAATTTTACTTGGATCATGATTATCTCTAAAATGATAGACTATGCCTTCTCCAGATATTCCGGCCTTCTCTGTTGGATATTCCTTTACTAGGACCTCTAAATTCCCTTTTTTTCCCAATTGCTCGCTTATTTCCCTAAAAATTCCTGAAACCTTGCAAGTCATACTGTCCTCAATCTTTTGTTGGTTCTCTTTCGCTTCCTTTATTTGCTTATGTAAGTTTTCTATGGCAAGAATCGGTCCTTCCTGTTCTGCAAGCTTTTGAACCATAGCGCGAGCCAATTTTTTTCTATCTTCAATGCTACCATAACGCACAATATTTTTTTCAGATTCATTCATATAATTAACTTGTAGCAAAGAAATTTAAGTTTATCGAGAATACTTGTAATTTACCATAATCTTAACAAAATTGTTTAAGATTATCCTATGTATCTTAGTTTTTGTGTTTCTACAAGGTTTAAGGAACTGGAAATATATTTAATACAAAAATAGAATACTATTATGGCAAAAGAGGTGACAAACAAACCCATTGTAAGCAATTGGATAGGCGGCATGTACATATCTATACTGATATTTGTAGCATTACTCTATCTCATAGTGTATTTATTTATCGAAGTAAATGAAGCCGCCAACTTTTTAAAAAGTATTTTTAATGCTGCAATGATTTTGGTTCTTTTAATAATTTTGATTACAACAATTGGTTTCTACAATACTAAATATAGAATAAAAGACGGCTTCCTGCACTCGTGGTCGCCTTTCATGATCATAAAGGTAAATATTAAAGACATCAAGAAAGTTGAAAAGACGATGGTTCCGATACATTTTAGAGTCGGTGCAAGCCTTTACTCTGGTTCCTTCTATGTTCCAAACCTGGGCTGGGTAAATTCGATAATAACAAACCTGAAGGACGCTATTCTTATAACTACAAAAAAAGATAAATATTATATGATAACACCCTCGAATCCCGAGAAGTTCATGAAACTATTAAAGTGATTTTATGGCCAAGCTTTACATAAAGCCCCTTTATTTTGACATAATCAACCTAGCCTTTGTAAACCTAGTCTTCTTCCTGTTCTACAGGGAGGCGACAGCAGGTCTGTTAATCCTGAGGGCCGCAATAGGCACACCGATAGTGCTCTTAAGCTTCTATTTTGAGTCAAAATCCTGTTCAGTTCTAGGAAAACCGCAATCCCATCCGCAAGAAATTAGAAAGCTCGTCACCAGTGGCGTATATTCGAAGATGAGACATCCTGTATATCTTGGAAGAATGCTAATGAACTTGGGCTTTCTTATAATATTCCCCATAGTACCGATGTTGATTGTCGCAATAGTGTTTGTCATAGTCTGGTATCTAGTGGCACTGCACGAAGAAATGTTCTTAATGAAAAGGTTTGGCAGAAACTATAAAAAATATAGAGAAAAAGTGCCTATGTTCATACCGAAAAAATAGAATCATTTCTTGAATGGATATATTATCAGAAATGTTCCTATTGTCAACAGCAAAATGCCTAACACCATATAGCCGTTATAATAGGTTGACGCCTCATTGAAGAGGCCTTTGCTCAAATCTTTTTCCAAAGAAGGCTTTGCAAAAATCCCATAGGTCGCCATGAGTATTATGATGGCGATGACCCAAAAAATGACTCCTATTATCCTAAAAATTGTTTGGCCATGAATGCTAATCACTTTTCATATCAGTCAGAAAATCCAACCAGGTTCTTTTTACTATTTCCCTGAAATTTCTCATGAAAAATTTTATATCATCCTTCAAATCATCCCAGAATGCCTCTTTGATTGTTTGGCTCATAAAACTAATTTACAGGTAATATATATAAAACTTAATTAAAGGACGTGTAGTCATAAAAAATTTCTTCCTTTTTAGTTGGAAATACAAATCTGTCCAAAAACAGAAAAGTGAAATCCCAAAAATTACTCATAATTCAATTTTTCTCTGTCTCCATAGTTATTATTTGTTTACGACCAGTGGTGGTAAAATAGTATCTTATAATCTGTCATATAAAATAATTGTAAGATTTAAATACCAGCTGAAAGAAAATATACTTTGCGGTTCTGGCGAGAAAATGAATAATTTAAGAAGGATATCAGAGAAGAGGGGAATGACTTGGATAAACTTTAATAGAAACTGCCCCAAGTGCAATACTTATATTCCGAAATATAAGAGAGTATGCCCCAATTGCGGAAAGTATGTTAAGAGCATTCAAGGCAAGGTCTGTATTGCAAAATAATTACTAAAAGATAATTTTCTTGGCTTTTATTAGAGAATTCCTGTACTGTAAAGTATATTAAAAGTTTTATTGTTATTTGTAGAAATATAAGATTCCTATTGGCTGATCGTAACTTTTTTACCAGTGTCCGTCTTCAGTAGCCGGATTTCTATCTAGAATGCCTTCGTTAAAATCTCTTTCATTCATTTCTCTTATCTCTCTTTCCGCGCGCGTGCCATAGTTTTTGCTTTTAGTTTTAGCGTATTTGGCATCAAGAGGTGGTAAATCTCCATTTCCTGAAAGAGGTATTGGATATCTATCAATTATGCCAAATCTTACAAAACACTCTAAACAATATGGGTCTATTCCTGTTGGCGTCTCGGAGATAGGTCTTCCCTGGTTTCTTCCTTCGAATATATGACCGTCATTTTTGAAAAACTGTTCATAAACAACTGCAGGATGCACGAAAGGTGGCACTTTTTTAGACATTATAAACTCACCGATAGTGGTAAATGTACCATAAATTTATTAATAAATCAAGAATATAAACTTTTCGAAATCATATGACGAGATTTTAAATATTAAATTCTATGGCAATTTCTTCTCGCACATGTTCCTATAAGAACAAGACGAGCACTTCTTCGGGTTGGCAGTCGGCTCAAACTCCCTTTTGCCCAAGGCCAGTTCGTGCATTCTATTTATCTTCTCAAGAGCAAACTCAAACCAATCCTGAGAAAAAACATCCTCCCAGATAATAACCCCCCTGTCCCTGTTTTTAGCAATCATAAAAATGTCTAAAGGCGGCCTGTACCTGTCCTTGAAGGCCACTGCATAAGCGGCTAGCTGTGATTTTACAGACAAATAAGGATAATCTATAGGCTTGTCGTCAGCTATCACTATTCCCTCAGGCCCTATTTCTATTGCGTCCATGACTCCTCTTAGCCTAAAGGTCGGCGATATGACGAAAACTTCTCTTCCGGCAAATCTCTCCTGCCTTTCAATCGCTCTTTTTATGGCACTCACTATGTCAACATCCTCCAAGCCCTTGGTCTGTTCTTTAAACTGTTGGAATTTATCATTGTGCGCCGAAGAGCCTTTCATCATCTTTTCAGTCTCGATTTTTATTCCCTGCCAGATGAATTTTAACTGCATTTCGCAATAGCACTGGACATTAAACTCTGATATTGATAGCCAAGAATTGCCTTTAGAGTCTATTCTCATGAGGAGAATTTGTAGTTTTTTATTTAGAAGCATTGTTGTAGGGAAAAATCTATTTTAAAGTCTCGGTCGCAGTAGTTTCACAATGTGGTTTTACTTCTGTTTTAACCGCTTCGTTTGCCCTTTTCATTTCCATAAATTTATCAAGAACAAAGTGAGGATTACTGCTTTTTCCGTCATACCATTCTTCGAACTCTTGAAAAATTTTGGCTGTAGAGCTAGAAATCCTGTCTATGTCGTCCTTTATCATCCCAAGTTCTATTCCAAACTTCTCGCCTAGTTCTTTCTTTTTTTTATATTTCTGTCCACAGGCATAACTTGCTATTCCTTCTCTGATAGTTTCAAAATCGTTTATTTTAATTAATATCTTTCTGCAGACGCTTTGCTTAGAAATAACCCGTAATTTGATTATTTTTATCTTTTCAATGTTGTCTAATCCTGCTGACCGGTTATATCCGACAATATTATTCAGCTCTACAGCACTGATCACAGGAGTGAAAACGACTGGCATTATTTCTCCAGCAGAAATAGATAGTTTAACATCCTCTTTGTTAAGGAACTTCCTCAGGCGATAGCCAGTATTGTAATTTCTAATTACGCCTTCTTTGGTGCGGGGCGAAGGCGCATATTTTATATTAACCAAATCTTCTAGCCTTATTGAGAAACTGTAATCTAAAAAATTTCTTTTCAAATCAAAGTTTATTTCCTCCTCTGTCAGATTTCTAATTCCTGATGGTTTGTCTGTGCCTTCCATAATAAAAACCTTGTTAAAAAACTTTAAATAGCGTACTTTCAGGGGGCTATCTAAATATAAAGCTTTCTTTTCGTATTTTAGATATGGAAAAAACTGTGCGCAGATTCGATATAAATCGTTATGCAACACCAAAAAATGAAGAAGACAGAAGAACCCTATCCGAACATGATTATAGAACCTTAAAGGGAGAAGAAGCTTTGGAATGCATCAAAGGCTTGGAAGGCCTAACTCTTGGCGATTTAGATATAGAAAGACTTCCTGTTCTTCTTGCAGAAGGCATTATTGAACTAAGATATTACAGAGAAGGAGCCGAAGACATAAAGGGAATAAAAGAAAGGGGAGAAAAAGGAGATAGAGTATTTGTATATTTTAAGAAAGCGGAAAGAATATTGCCAATCGCATTAAGAGAAAGTGGAGAACGATTGTCTGAAAGGTTTAAAATTTCTTCAGAAGATCCTTGATATCATCCATAACATAATCGGGTTTCACATTTGCCTTTTCTGTTATGTTCAAACCGTATTTGGCAAAGGCGGTTCTAAATCCTAGTTTCTTGGCAGGAACTATGTCCTTTTTCAAAGAATCGCCGACCATCAAGCATTCTTCCGGATTTAATCTAAGTTTCTTCAAAACGCACAAAAAAGGTTTTCTGTTAGGCTTTCTGGTCTTGGTATCATCAAAAGTCACAACAATATCGAACTTGTCCTGAATGTTCATCGCAACCAATCTCATCCACGCCTGTATCCTCGGGGCGTCTGAAAGGATTGCCAACTTGTATTTTTTCTTTAGCTCGTTTAAGGTGCTAACGACATTTGGATAGGGGTACAGCAAGCCTTCCTTGACTCTGCGATAAGCTACTATGCCAGAGGCCATTATTCCATAATCTATTCTTCCAAGGACTTGCTTGAGAAACAGCTGGAATATTTTTTGATACTCCAGACCGTGTTCATGATATAATTGAAATAGAATCTTCATCCCTTTTTTCTTGTCTATTCTCAGACCAGCAGAAATCATAGCGTCCATTGCTGCTTCGCAGCTAAGTTTCTTCATTTTCATAAAGTCTATCAGAGTGTTGTCCAAGTCAAAGACAATGGCATTAATCATGCTAAGAATGCTGTGTTCTGAAATTAATAATTACACCTAGTTAAAATATAAAAGAAATAAAAAACAGAACTATTTCTCTCTGAAGACCTGACCAAACAAACTATAGGCTATTACTCCAGATATGAAAAATGCTATGGCCGAACCTATCCATGGTATGAAAGATAGAACTGCTTTCAGAATCAATGCTATTACTCCTACCACAATCCAGGTTATTAAATAATTGAATTTAAATGCCTTGCTTGCAACAAATTTTAAATCAAAAGCATTGCTGAATTTCTTGTTTTTCAAGTAGTTCAAAACTGCTATAGGAGATAGATAAACTGCGATTAACAGTAGTAATAAGCCGAGGATTATCAATGGTGCCACTGTGATTATAGTTGGCAATGCAAGCATCCAATTCTGCGTCAATATTTTTGCGGTTTCTCCAGTAGCTTGGCCCGCCATCATAGATGACATGAATCCTTCTGGCAATATTCCTGTGAAAGTAGACACCAAAGAGCCTATCGCAAAGCCGAATGCTGTAACCAAGACTATGATTGCCGGTATTGCATAAATCAATGCTATTATATTTGACAACAGTCCCTCCACTAGGTAGTCGAGCATATCTTTCCATTCAGGCATATTCTTTGAAGGCTTTGTCTTTCCTGTTCCGGAGCACTCTATTATGAACCCCTGAGCAATCCAGTTGACTATTGGTATCACACTAAGTATTATGCCTATAATTAATTTTACAAGGTCTGTAAACGGTTTTTTCAAAGCTTCTTCATAATTTACCATCGAAACACCAATAATAAATTAGAACTCCTTGCTTATAAAACTCCCATAGAAATAACCAAGTTATAATATTATTGATGAATAAAAAGTATATAGATTTATATTTTTAGTTGTTCTATTTAGTTTGTGATAAAATGCCAGCTGGAGCATGTAATTTAGACGGTCCACGAACAAAGAGCATGGATGACGAAACAAGAGAAAGAATTGAAGAAGCCCTGTCATATAACCCAGGGTTTGTTACATATTGCGATATTCTTGCGGATACTTTAGAGATTTATAAAAATACCGAAGATTTGGAACCTCATTTACGATTAGGAAAGATAACTGCTTCTGCTTTCGAGACCTTAAGTAATGAGAAAGGAATAACAGATAAGCGTAAATCTGAAATCATGGGCATGTTAATAAGTCGTTACAGGAAATATTTGAAATTGGACTAGTTTATAGAATCCAGTCATAATCTTATTGCTCCATAATAAGATTATAGTATAATTCTTTTCAACTAGAAAAACATATATCTGAATCTAATTTGAAACTAACGAAATTTAAAGTTTTTGTCACAAATTAAGATATGCCTAAATATTTGAATTGGCTGGATGATAAATTAGAAGATGTTCCTACTGGAACAGTTAAAGGCAATTATAGATTAGTTGGAAAGTCATTCATAATTAAAGAAATACCTTGCTTCAATATAGAGAATTCAGCAAAAAGAACATTAGAGGATGAAAAAGAAAATATAAAATTTTTTCAAAGAGTTATGCCTGATAACATACCTGAAACATCTTTAGTTTTAGCTCAAAATGAAAAAGGAAAGCCTTCAGTTTATGAAGTTCAGGAAATGATAGAAGGTAAAACACTTGCAGAAATTCTTAAAGGAAGAAATCGATTTGATAGAACTTTTTATTTGTTATTCGCTAAAGTAGGAAGGGAATACAGACGGTTATGCCATTTTGGTAGAGTTGACAGATATGAAGGTAATTTTATTTGGAATGAAAAAATGGAAAAACTTTTTTATGTTGACTTGACAGGTGGTATTCCTGTAGCTAGTGGAGACTAAATTTAATAATTTCCACAAATATATCACCGCATAGCCAAAAACAGCCAACGCAAAGAATATCCCATAGATTTTATAAATATTAAACGATTCTAAATGATTAAGATGAAACAACTGTCCCATAACGGCATTTTGATACCAAAGTACGAACCGAAGGACTTTGGCATAAGCTTTAGAAACAAGAAGATCGCGCTTACTCCTGGACAAGAAGAGATGGCTGTTGCCTGGGTCAAAAAGCTTGGAACAGAATATGCAGAGGACAAGGTATTTGTTAGAAATTTCTTTGAAGATTTTTGTAGGGCCCTTGGGATAGGAAAAGCGTCTCCTGAAGATTTCGACTTCTCTGAGATAAAGAATTTTGTCGAAAGGGAAAGGGGAGAAAAGGAAAAAATGTCTAAGGAAGAAAAGAAGAGACTAGCCGCAGAAAGAAAGGTTGTACGCGAGGCTAACAGGGAAAAATATGGTTATGCTATCATCGATGGCCAGAAAGTAGAACTGGGAAATTACATGACGGAACCTAGCAGCATATTCATGGGAAGAGGCAAACATCCTTTGCGCGGCAAATGGAAGGAGGGAGCAACAGAAATCGACATAACCCTAAATCTTTCTCCTGACGCTAAAGTTCCAGAAGGCAAGTGGAAGGCTATTGTGTGGAATCAAAATTTTTTATGGATTGCCAAATGGGATGATAAGCTTAGGGGAAAGGAGAAATATGTTTGGTTATCAGACACGTCGCCTATGAAACAGGAAAGAGAAATGGAAAAATTTGACAAGGCGAAAGACCTTGAAAATAAATTTGAAATCATACAAAAGCATATAGAAAAAAATCTTGATTCCGACGACATAAAGAAAAGAAAGATAGCGACGGTCTGCTACCTTATAGACGCGCTGAGCATGAGGGTAGGCGACGAAAAGGACGAGGACGAGGCAGACACTGTTGGCGCAACCACCCTGACGCCAAAGAACATAATCATCTGTCCGGACAACCTCGTGAAGTTCGATTTTATCGGAAAGGACTATGTCAGATGGGAGAAAGAAATCGTATTGCCCGAGAACGTTGTAAGAAATATGAAAGAGTTCATTGCCAACCCTAAATCTTTTGTCTTTGATGGCGTAAGATCCGAGGACGTCAATGCCTTCCTAAGCGAGATTGCTGACGGAGTCACCGCAAAGGTGTTTAGAACTTACCATGCATCAAAGGCTGTCAGAGAATATCTGGAAAAAAATAGCGCTAATGAGAATGATTCGATTTTCTATAAGAAGTATATCGCGGCCATGGCCAACCTGCAAGCTGCGATAGTGTGCAATCATAAAAGAAAACTTCCTAAAAAGTGGAAGGAGTCTCTTGCCAAGAAGAATGAGAATCTAAAAAAACTGAAATTGAGGAAAGGCAAGAAGGCCAAGGAAAGGGTAAGGGAAATGAAATTGAAGATAAAACTGATGAAAGAGGCCAAGGACTACAACCTTAACACATCTCTCAAGAGTTATATCGACCCTAGGATATTTTACAAATGGAGCAAGAAGAACAATTTTGACTGGAAAAAATATTATTCTAAGACACTACAGAAGAAGTTCTCGTGGATTGAGAAAAGTGATTAGCCCGGGTTTAAATCCTTTTTTAGCCTTTAAATAGATATGAACGTATACGACGAAGAAAAAGTCTCTGAAAAAATAGTAAGTTCCTACATCAGAGCATTGAAAGCGGGAAAAATGAATTTATGGCAGGAGCACGAAACAGAAATGATGAAAGAGGAATCCGCCACAATCCAATTACTTGAAGGGAGGTATTCATTAAAAGACGTTAATCTCGCTAGTTTAGCTTACGATGTTGAAAGCGCCTTGAAAAGTGAAATTTATAGTATTGCAAAAGAAAAAGGGATTGAAATAACAGATGATAGACGTCAATGGTCATCAACGAACCTCGATGAAATAAGAAAGAAAGTCTGCCCTGAACTGGTAAAAAAACTACCGGCTATAGTAGACCGCATTGAAATAATGGGTAAAAAACTTGCCAATTTTAAGAAGTAAAATTCCAGCCATCTAAGAATGCTTGGAAAAGAGTTTAAATCTGGGTTATTCTAAATTTTTAAATATGACAAAGTCTCTTGTTGTCTTTTACTCAAGAACAGGAACAACCAAAAGGGTCGCCGAGTCTATTTCCAATCTGCTAAAGTGCGATGTTGAAGAGGTTATAGACACGAAGAACAGGAAAGGCCCTCTGGGTTATTTAAAATCTGGGTCAGACGCAATGTCAAAAAAACTTACAGTAATAAAGGACGTAAAATACGAACCATCGTCCTACGATATGATAATAATCGGCACTCCTGTCTGGGCAGGCACAATGTCCACACCAATCAGAACGTATATATCTCAGTATAAGAACAGCTTCAAGAAAATAGCGTTCTTTTGCACAGGCGAATCTGAAAATGAAAAAGTATTCGATGACATGGGAGCATTATGCGGAAAAGAGCCTGTCCAAGTTCTTTCGGTCAAGCCTAAAGAAGTTATGAACGGATATCATCTGTTTAAAATCAAAAGGTTTATTGACGCCGTGGGTGAAAGCTAGCATTGGTTAAATTTAAAAATTTGTTTTTGGATCTATTCTTAATGTTATTAATCTTGCATATGCTCTTTTCTCTTAAAATGATTAAGAGAGGAACTATAGTGATTATATGAAATTAGGAGTCAAGGTACAACGCAGCGCCCCTGTAACGACATACCCATTCACAGACTACTTCAAGGGATTTGAGAACGTTAAAGTCATTAAACGAATTTTTGGTAGAAGGACAAACGAAGTTCTTCGCAACCTTAAGGTAGAGTTCATAGGATGGGGAGGTTACATGCTGGTCAGCGACATAGACGGTCATCTTATAGTCAGCGCCAACTATTTGAAGAAAGGCGACATCATAGACATATACCTTGATGTGATTCATGAGCTTGTCCATGTCAAGCAGTTCATGGAGGGGAAGAAGCTTTTCGATGAAAGATTCAGCTATACTGACAGGCCGACTGAAGTGGAGGCTTATGGTTATGCGGTTGATGAGGCAAGAAGGCTAGGACTGGGCGATGAAAGAATATGCGAGTATCTTAAGACAGAATGGATGAGCATGAAAGATTTGAAAAAATTGGCAAAGTCTTTGAATGTTAAATTCATACAAAAGAAAAAATAAACCTTATATCATGATTTTTTATTTAGGTTATTTCATATTGTTAGTATGAAAAAGGAAGAAGAGGACGAGAACGAAGAAGAGGACGAGAACGAAGAAGAGGAAGAAAATGAGGAGAATCTTTCTGAGGAATTAGACAAATTTTGATTAGAAAAAGAAAAGGGGGAAACCAATCAGCTATTATGCTGGCGGTTTATCCATTTTTCTTCATAAGAATTATTTGGCAGAAAACTCCCTTATAAACCCTCTATTATACAAGTAAATTAAACTTTATGGAATTTTATGAAGTTTTATAAAGTTTTTAAATAGTTTTAAAATGGCAACAGCCCTGAATTATTATGTTTTTATACTGAATCCTCCTTAAGTTGATCAAACAAACCTTAGCGGGTTTTTGAAGAATTCTATCAAACTAAAGATTCCTATTGAAATGTATGTTGAAACAGCGATTGTAACAATTGCTATCCAAATATAAAATATTATTCTATAGTCAACCTTCCTATCCAAAAGGTAGATTGTCGATGAAATACCAATGGAAATTAATATAAATATAAAGCCGATGAAAAAGCTTCCTTGAAAAGACAAATAAACAGAATACGAAATACTGAACAAAAATAGTAGTAAAATGTTAAGCCTTTTTATCATCATCTTCAACCTCATAATCGCCGTAAATGTACTCTACTTCTCATTTTTATTTCTTCTTTAAATAATAAAAAAGCACTATAAATAAAATTGTTCCATACATTATCCAACAATAAATAAACTTGCCTTAATTCAAGCGAAGTCATAAGTTGGGAGAAAAAGGAATAAACAAAGTTTTTTTATTTCTCTGATTATAACTTAAGCCATATTTTACTCAAAGATTTCGGGTTCAACAAGGCATATAGGATAGTCTACCACCAATCCGCATTTTTTGCACACGACGTCAAATTTGTCCCTAATCAGTTCGCTATGGCATTCAGGGCATTTTTTCAACATATTTATTACTTTATTCTGACGAAGTATATAGCATTTTTATCAATTTTATGACATATACAAGAAATACATGTTATAAAATAACGAAATGTTAATAAATACAGAAAATAAATTAACATTTGTATGATAGACAAAAAGGATAAAAAGATATTGGTCGAACTGTTAAAGGACGGAAGAAAATCCTTTGCAGACCTGGCCAGATCGTGCAAAATGACCAGGCAGAGCATTTTCAGCAGGATAAAGTCCTTGAGAAGGAATGGCATAATAAAAAATTTCACAGTGAATTTGGACCAACAAAAACTGGGTTTGAATCTTAAGGCATACATATTAATTTCAGCCCATCCATCAGAGAAATCCAGGGAGAGGGCATCTGAAATCCTGGTAAAGTTTCCGCAAATCTCCCAGATACACAAGCTCTTCGGAAGGTTCGACTTCCTTATAGAAATTCTTGTCAAGGACATAAACGAGCTCTCAAACATAGTCGGGGAGATTCATAAACTGGAAATGATAAACAAGACAGAGACAATGATAGTACGCAAAAACATAAAATACGACATCCAGCACCCGATTGAAAACGCCCTGAGCTTGAATTAATATTTAAATGCTGGTTTTTGCACATCATTAGTACGCCCATGGACAGAGACCAGGAAGAAGAGCTTATGATAGCAGAGATTCTAATCCTTGGCGCAATGGCACTCGGCCTGTTAGACTTTATATTCTGGAGCATGCTAGGAACTAAAGGACCTGTGATGTCTGCAACAGAAAGTATAATCATTGTCTGCGTGGTGATTTTAATTTTTTACGGCTTTTATCTTGCCTATTCTTTGGTCTGAATTCTCTTTTTCCAGAACCAATTCGCATATTTATAAAAAGTTTTGTACACAACTAATGGACAGTGATTTTATGCACAGATTAGGCTTGCTAGCATTCTTAGGAGGAGCACTGTCCTTTGGACTGTTTCTAGGCATAGCCGGAACGGCGGCTTGCATCACCTACAGGACTCTTACATATGGCGGTAAAGATGTGAAAGAAGTAAGATCGCCTAGCGGATATGCAGCATATGCAAACAATGCGTATGAGACTCCGCAGGAAAACTCATTATAAAATTTTATATAAAATAGAGATTTGGAAATAATCTTGCAATAATATGCTATCCAAAACAAATTTTGAAGCTTCAAAATCAATTTAATTACCCAAGGGAATGATATTGAAAGGGAGCCGAAGGGACTGATAAAATTGAGGTGCGAGCATGGAAAAATGCCAGTTTTTATATTTGGTCAAAGCCGAGAAGAGGACGAGGCTTAGATTTAAGAGATTAAACTTATGAGAAATCCAACCAGTTTTTCACCTAACAAAATATATAATTTTAAATGCGAGCCTTTACCAAAATTTTTAAATTTCTAAAACCATCAATAAAGTATGAAAAATGAAAATGCATGGGAAGACAGTCGATTTTGGCTGTGGGTTTTTTTCAGAATCGTGTTTGCCGCAATTATTGTCATTATTGCGCTTGGGATTTTAGTTGAGCGACCAATGGTCTTCTATCCCGGCTGGTTTTGGAATCTGATTGGCATCCTAATATTCGTCTGGTTCATAAGCTGGATTCTGAGATGTCCCTTCCGCCATGGAGACTGGGAGCATGGGATTAGAATTCTTAGAAGAAGATACGCAAGAGGGGAGATAACCGGGGCTCAGTTCAAGAAGATGATGAAAGTACTGAAAGAAGACTCTAGGAATAAACGTTAAATCCTGACTTCTCTATATGATTGTTATGAAAACGCCTAACTGGAAAAGTAAGGGTAAGAAAAGGTATGAAAAAAAGTCAAATTAATCCAAAGGATTTCACAAAAACAATTGGCGCGTATTCTCATGGGTTGAAAGTAGAAATAGAAGTTATTGCCGTGAAAGAGAAGCCATAAATTCTAGGTTGCACTTGTTATTATAAAATAGTAGTGAATGTTCTTTGCTTTAAGTAGCTAGAAGACTATATATGCTAATAGACATTTGACGCATTGGAACCTTTAACAGATGAACTGAAGCACAACTATTTCTGTAATTACCTGATTGGCAAGTTTGAGGAAGGAATCATAGTAGATAATCTTTTTGTGGTCTTTGATTCTTCAGGTTGCGGATAATGTAGGTGATAATATGACAGGAATACTAGACGACATAAAAGAGGTAAATACCGGAAACAAATGGATGGATGAAAAGTATCAAAAATATATCGGTATGTCCAACAAAGGGCACATATTTAAAAAAGTGATATAAGGTAGGTTGTAAACATGGGTAACGTTTTTGTGATGAGGCAGAAATTTTTGGATAGACTTGAGGAAAGAAGACTAGATAAAGAAGGAAGAAGATAATTTTCACTAGTTCATAAGGTTTTCAATATGCCAACACTGCCTGATTGGAGAAGGAGAGGAAAGAGGAGACATCTTGATGAAGATGGCCTGAATTCTAGCCTTTCTACATATTTTTGATTTTTGCATGGAAGAAATTTAAAGCAGGCCTTAACACTTAAATCCTGATTTTTCTATAGCTTAGGTTTAAATGCTTAATCCTTCAAAAAATAAAAATGAAAATATTAAAGCAAGATGAACTTGAAAGAAAATTGGTGGAGAGGTATAATGATCATCCCATCGGCTGGAAGTGCTTTCATGCTCGTGATAAGAAAGGCTATTATGCTGTAGGCTGGGTTAACAGAAGGGTTGGAGAGCAGTATTGGCTTAAAACCGCATCCCAATATAGCCCCACATGTGTTGGGTTCATAAGCACTTTTAATGAAGACTTTCCTTTTTTGAAGAGCCCTGAGTTTGATAAAGACTATGGAATAAGAATTGTTGATGCAACCCGTGATGAAGAAAGGAAAATGGCTGCAAAAGGAATTATGATATCTTCTGTTTTTAAAAAAATTATAAATGCTATGGACAAAAAACCAGAGCCAGATGACGAAGAAAAACACAGAATCCGTGGACCTATCCCACGTCTTCTTGTGACATGTCTTGAGGATATCTCACCTGCTCAAGGAGAATTGGAAATAAAAATGCGGGAAGAAATTGAAAGACTTGACAGACTAAGAATATCAGGCTACGTATCTTGATTAATATGTATAAATGCTTTTTTTCATGTCTCTAAATTATGGAGAAGTATATTCTATAGCTTAGGTTTAAATCCAAAACAATTTTAATTATAATAAGGTTGTTTGAATGGGCTTGATTTCTGCCATAATAGCGGGCTTTGTTGTGTTTATTCTGATCCAATACTTTGCTCCTGGATTAAGCACGTTGGTTGCTGTCCTCATCGCAGGCTTTATCGCGGGAATGCTGGTCGAAGGATTGCTGAAGGGTTTGTTTGTAGGACTGGTGATATCTGTCATAGGTATTTTAATAGCCATGTTCTTTTTCGGAGGTTTGCCTGGCGTAACGAACACCAACGACATCATTGGAGGCTTGCTGGGAGGTATTGGCATTGCAACCATAGTTATCTCGTCCATAGCCGGACTTGCAGGAGGATATCTGAGACGCTATAGGATTGGAAAATAAAATTGTAAATGATTAAAGAGCTCCTGAACGTAGAATTTAAATGTTTTTGCATTCTATTAGAAATTATGACCGGAAGAGTTCATGACAAATTAAAAAGTTTTGGCTATGCAACTAAGAAGATGGGAGAATATTTTTTTAAACCCTGCTATTCTTTAGCAAAAAATGACATGGATATCTCCGATACTGCACTTTTCTATGGTCCGTTGGCCAGAAATATAGCCATAATTGCTGGAATTGAAATTGTTAAATGCCTAGAGATGGGGAAACCTCCAGAGCCTCAACTTTCAGCTCTTCAGTATGCATTGGGTTTAGAAGGTTTAATAGAAGATAAGATAGTTACCGGCCTTTATGCATTGAAAACAAAAATAAAAGGTAATCCTCATAAAGAAAGGTTTAAGAAATAATGACCTCTATAAAAACCTCTAGTTGTTTCTTATTAATAAAAAATTAATGAAGAACTAGAACCTTCTTCTTTGTGGCCTATGCTTGCTATAACAATCTCTACAGTAGACTGACCTTCCCTCTATTGGCTTGAATGGAACTTCGCATTCTTTTCCACAATCAGCGCAAACTGCCTTGTGCATTTCTCTATTGAAGCTCGTCTCTTCTTTTTCTTCTGGTTCTTTCTCGGTTTCTTCTTCTTTCTTTTCTTCAGCGTCTTCTTTCTTTTCTTCAGCGTCTTCTTCTTCAGTTTCCTCTGATTCGTCTTGAGCTTCTACTAGTTCCTCTTCAGAAACTTCTTTTTCAGTCTCTTCTTCAATTGCATCTTTTTTCATTTAATATCTCCTTATTTAATAATGTAATAATTTTCCAAGGTATATAAGACTATGTTTTTTGCGGAATTTGCCCGCTTGCCTACATTCTCTCCTGCGTCTGTTGACGAACTTCTGCAAACTTCAAAATGCCTGTTATTCGGACAGAAAATAAAAAAAGCTGACAGGAAAATAGCGCCAGAATATTTAGTTGACGCAGAGTTAAAAGCGCCTGATCCTAGGCTTTATTAAAAATCCAAAGGCTTGAATAAACATTAAATCCTAATATTTAAAAACCAGAAATTCTAAATTGTAAATATGTCAATAGTGTTATCACATTTTTTAGGAATATTTATAGTAAATACATGGAGAAAATTAGCAATTTTTGTGATTGTATTTATTGTATCTTTTTTCATAGGTGTTTTTGTTTTAGATAGTTTTTTAGTACCTTATTTATCTCTAGCTCTAGCTATAATGACAGTTCTTATTTACGATAAGTTTGGAAAGAAGAAAAAATAAACCTTATATCATGATTTTTACATATGATTGATATGACAGGAAAGAAGAACAAGGAAAGAAGGAAAAGATTATTTGGCGATAAAAAAAACAGGAAAATAATCATTAAACCCTGATTCTGCTATATAGATAGGTGGAAACATGACCAGGCTTAGCAAGTGCATAGAATGCGGCTCTACAAAGCTAGTAGAGAAAGAGAAAGATTTTGCATTTGAGGTTAAGAACCCTGGATTTTTAAGGTTAAGACAGAAATGCCTGGAATGCTCTAACTGCGGCGAGAGCTATTTCGATGACGAAGAGATAAACCAGCTGTCTAAGAAGATAAAGAAGAAACTGAATTCGAAATAAAATCTCATGGTTGTTCTAAACCATTCGATAAGATATTTTTGTTACAATATATGTAAATTTATAGTAAGAACTTTATTTCCTGTTTGGGCCGATCAAATTTTTTAATTGCGAGTCCACAACCACTTTTTGCTGCCTGCTCCAGTCCCTGTCAGAATGGGTCCTAACATACCCCGCCCAATATTCCACAAACCTCATTCTTTCTTTTCTGTTCCTTGCTTTATCAAACATTTTCATTCAAGCATCTTCCTGTATTTTCCTAAATTTGTCCAGCAGCGTCGGTATCTTGTCCAGTTTGATGGTCTTCTTGCCAATAAATTCCATACTTTCAACCCTATTGATATTGATTGATTTTTGAAAATATAACCTTGTGGTAAATTTTTATTGATGGATTTACAATTCTTTATCATGACATCCTTGACTTTCTACGGCGGTGTTGGAGAAATAGGCGGTAATAAGATATTATTAGAGGACAGGGGCACGAAGATATTCCTTGATTTTGGCATGAGCTTCACGCAGGCCGGCAAATACTTCTCCGAGTTCCTGCAGCCGAGAAAACTCAATGGCGTGGACGACTTTATCGAGTTCGGTTTATTGCCTGACTTGAAAGGCTTGTATCGTCGAGACTTTATCGAGCACGTCGGAAAAGAATTCGACAAACAACCTTTGGTCCAGGCCGTCCTATTAACGCACGCGCACGCCGACCACAGCGCTTACATCAATCACTTGCGCCATGACATACCCATTATTTGTTCGAAACCGACGAAGCTGATACTCCAAGCGGTTCAGGAAACGTCGCAGACCGGTTTCACCGAATTCTTAGATTTAACAGAGAACTTCCAGATATATATGAACACAAAGGGCGAGTGGAGCAGGAAGAGCAAGCAGTACCATTATGATGAGATCGTTATCAAGCGAGACGTCCGTGCTTTTGAGTTCGGCGAGAAGATTACCGTTGATTCCCTAGAAATCTATCCTTATTCCGTTGACCATTCCCTTGCTGGAGCCACTGGTTTTTTAATATTCACATCAGAAGGTCCTGTCGTTTACACTGGTGACATTCGTTTCCATGGCAGGAGAGGCTTGCAGAGCGAATTATTCATTGACAAGTGCGCTGAGGCTAGACCTATTGCTATGGTATGTGAAGGAACGAGGATAAAAGAGAACGCCAAGCGGACGGAGGTAGACGTAGAGAAGAATGTATCTAAGATAGGTTGCAAGTGCCACGGCCTGATCGTCGCAGACTGGCCCATACGCGATACTGACAGGATGTTATCCTTCCTTAACGCTTCAAAGAGTCTTGGTAGGAAGTTGGCTATCAGCACTCGCCAGGCGCATCTATTGAGTCTGCTCAGGGAGTGCAAGGATGCTAATATACCGGATATAGACGATGAGAACATATGCGTTTACAGCATCCGCAAAGGATGGGGGGTCATACGCAAGGATTTCCCACAACGTATTAAAGACCAAGACTATGAGGGTTGGGAGAAGCCGTTCATCAAGGATTGCGTTGAATACGAATGTGTCGGTAACAAGCCAGAAGACTATGTGTGGTTCTGCTCTAACTTTGACCTTAAAGAACTCATAGACATCAAGCCGAAGAATGCTTTTTACGTCAAATCGACTTGCGAACCGTTCGATATTGAGATGGAGATTGAGCAGGAACGAATTAACAACTGGTTGAATCACTTTAAAATCAGGATGTTTAGGACGCACGTGTCGGGACACGCACCTGGTTCGTTGATTAAGAAATCTATCAGAAAGATAAGACCAAAGGTCCTGTTTCCCGTGCATACAGAGTTCCCGGGAGTGTTCAGGAAGTTTGGTAGGACGAAAGTTGTCAAGTATGGGAAGGAGTATAAGATTTAAAAATGGTAGGTAGATAATATGCCAGAATATGGAGATGCAGCAAGAAGGAAAGCCTTTGCTAACATGTACTCGAAACCGAAAAATGATAGAAAAAATATAAAGATTGAAATTCTTGTTTGTAGTAAATGCGGAAATGTTTTGAAAACTAAAAATGAGATAGACGAAAAAGTTTGTAGTATTTGTAAAGATAAATAATTAATTTATATCATATTGAACATTTCTTACTAATTTTATTGAATCAAGTCTTTCCTTATCATTAAATTCATATTCGTAAAGTCTAAAAAAGTTTTCTCCTTTCCCTCTTACCCTAACAACAAAAATTATTCTTAATTTGTATTTAGAAGATAATTTTTTCTCTTCAAAATATTTCATTATATTAAATAATTGTCTGATTTCAAAATCCTTATGATCAACATTTTTCACTTCTATGGCAGCTATAACTTCTTCAGTCTCGAATATTCCGTCTATCTCTATTTGCTGTTTGTCAGCATGCAGTTTTTCATTTCCAACCATAACATCATACGAAGTTCTTGTTCTCCTTGCTGTATGAACTTGCATATCGACATCCTTTTTTCCATAGAGAAAATCGTGAATAATCTTGCTGTTGTACAATTCTGACATTGTAGAAGCTTCGCTTTTTCCCAATTCTCCAATCAAGGTTTTTCTGGTTTTCCATTCCTTTATTTCTTTGATAGGCTCAAAATTATGGTAACCGTCGCCTTTAACAAATGCGTGCCTACCCTTGCCAAGATGAATTATAAAAAATCCATTTTTTCTCAAGCATTCAGGTAGTTTTTCTTTAGATTCGAATTTAGTAGCATCAAATTGATTACTAAATTTTACGTCTCCTGTTACTTTTTTTACTATTTCATTGCTAAAAATTAACATGCCTCTATGAGGATTTTTCTTATTCAAATCTTCAAATATGCGTCTTATAGATTCGCGTTTTTTGCTTTCTGTCATAAATACTAACCTTGTTAAATAAAATTAACAAGCGGTTTTATTTTGTTTAGTCTTTTCTTTCCTATATCAACGTATTTAGGATTTATATCAATGCCTATGCAATTTCTGTTTAACTCCTTTGCAGCTGCACATGTTGAAAAGCTACCTGCAAACGGATCCATAACCCAGTCTCCTTCGTCACTGCTTGCCTTGATGAATACCTTCAGTAGAGGAACAGGTATCTGACAGGGATGAGGAGTTTTATCCTTGCTAACATTTTTTACCAGATTGAAATGAAAAACATCATATGGTGTTTTGCCATTACTACCGTTTTTTAATCTCTCCTTTATTCTCTTATCAGTGGGATTTTTGTAAGGCTCTGCAATGTCATCCTTATTGAATTTATGTTTTTCTGTTTTTGCAAAGAACAGTATGGAATGTTGTGTTCTTGTAAAGTTCTTTTTTGAATGACCTGTATTTGTTGGGTAATGCCAAGTCATCCACCTCTTGAATATCATGTGTTCTTTTAAGAATGGTAACAGATAAGCATTGTTTTCAGGATAGTTGAAAAGATAAAGGCTTCCTGTTTTCTTCAAGAGTCTTATGCAATCTTGAAGCCATTCCTTGCACCACTCTATATATTCGCCAAATTCTTTGTTGTCCTTGTAAACCCCGCCATAGTCCTTGCCTATATTGAATGGCGGATCTGTTATAATCAGGTCTACAGATTCGGAAGGCATTTTTTTCATAACTTCTAGGCAGTCGCCAACGAGAAGTTTGCTTTCAGTTTTCATAATAACCGATTATTATATTGGTATTTTAATATTTTTGTTTCTTTCTATAAGTATGAATCTGACGACTTTAAGTGGTAAGCTTAAAGAAATAGAGAAGGCTTTGGCAAAAGGCAAAGAACCCTCTAATGAAGAAATTGTTAAAAGACTTAGAGAAGCTGGATTGGATCCTACTAAGTTAAAATGAGTTATTCCTATCTTTTTCATTTTTACCAAGTATATTAACTAGAATTTTGTTTATTTCTCTTATGGAGAATAATCTTTTTTCATCGACTTTACTAACTAAATCATCTGTAATTTTTAGTTCATCTTTTTTATAAGTTTTACTTTTACGCTTTTGAAGTATCAATCCTTCAGGACCATTCATAAATGCTTCACCATGTGCAACCATATTTCTTATATTTTTAACAAAATTAACAGCACTAGAAATATCCTTCATTGTTGATTTATCTATACCTTCTTGTTCACATATCTCTTTGAAAATCTGAGTTTTGCGTTCAAAACTCAAGCAACCAACCAAAATAAGATCTGAAAACAGAAAGGTTTTATAAGTTTGAGGACGACAAAAATAGTTTGAGATGAAAAAATCCAAGCATGATTCAATTCCAAGAGCTAATCTTAAAATCTCTCCAGAATTTTTATGGAAACTATCAACCTCCTGTTGAAGAGTATTTTCTTGTTCATTTACCATAAAAATATTGAGTTAGAATAGTATTTAGAATTAAACAAGCTGAGTGCAGTATTTGTCATTTTACAAAGCTACCTAATTCATGATTCTTTGATGACTTCTCACACTCTTTGCACAGTCCATCGTCGTTGAATGCTGAAAAATTCCTCTCTACTCCACACTTCTTACATTTCATCTTCCTGTTCTGTTTAGCATAGAAATCTGGGCTTGCCATTCTAAGATTATGTTGTGAGAACTTCTAAAGCTTTAGATATCGGTTAAAAAAATCGTTGACTAGAAGCAAGAAATAGTTTTTTGGTTTGAAAAACGGTTTTTCTACTTCTAGTCAACAAATTTATATAATTTAAACTTCTATATAAAATTGGTTTGAAAAGCGGAAAATGATTAGAATGGCAAAAATAAGTAGTAATATCTTTATAGAATGGCAGAAAAAAGGGTATTTTGATGATTGGAAGACATTAAGAGAAATCCTTGAAAAACTGGCTCAGAAAGGTTATACGATAGAGAATACGAAGAAGAAAGGTTTAGTTGCACAAATGCTAACTTTTTTATGCCAAAAAGAAATTCTTATCAGAGAAAAAATGCCAGAAAGTGAATGGAAGAAAGAAATGGGCAAGTGGAAGTATAAAAAGGTGGAATGATGAACGAAGAAACAAAAAGAATTCTAGATGACCATGAAAAAAGAATAACTGCTCTAGAAAATAGAATACCAAAAGGAGAACTCCAAACAGCAATATCAACAAGTTTAGAAGAAAGAATAAAAAAATTTGCAACTAAATTAGGAATAACTGAAATTCAACTCAAAAATATTTTTGATTTTGAAGCAGATAGCTTAAATTTAATCAGAATTGATGGAAATGACGAGCGTGAAAAAACTCAAAATGCTACTCTGGCACTTCTGCTTGGATATAGACACTGTTATAACAATGACGAAGTTTCTTCAATAGAAATAAGAAGAAACTTGGCAGAGAATAAAATTTCCATAAATAATTTTTCCACTCATTTGAATAGAATAATTCCGTCATTTCTAAGAAGAAAAGGAACCGTCAAAAGTGCGAAAACATCTTACAAATTAACTATTCCAGGAGAAGTGAAAGCTAAAGAAATTGTAAAGAGAATAGCATTACCAGAATGAGAGAGGTTTGTAGAAAATGACTTCAGAAAAGAGCAAGCCGATTAAAATAGAAATTCCAAAAGAATTAAGCGGACTGCTTCAGAAGCATCACGATAGTATTGTTGCAGATGAAACACTAGCAGATGTAGATGTACTTTTGATTTCTTTGTATCTTATAGAAAATAATAACGGCAAGGCAGGAGCAAGCCAAGAAGATTGTAGGAGATTATTTGCATCGTTGGGTAGAAGAGAAAGTAATTTCCCTGTTGTCTTACACAGGGCAAAGGGAAGTTCCTTTATACAGGAATCAAATGGCATACTTCACTTTATGAGTGGTGGCCTAAAGAAAATAAGAAATATCTTTGGTCAAGTTGAAAAATCTCCAGTTTATGTAATAAAGTCCGGCCAGAACTTTACCGCAATAAAGTTATTTGAGGAATTTTTATCCCAGCTGAAAGGAGAAGAAATTCTCTTATGTGACCCGCATATATCGAACGTTACGTTGTTCCCATTTTCCAATCTTAAAGACAAGTTCAAGTCCATGAAAATACTTACTACAAACATTTACGACCACGAAAAGTTTGAAAGCTACAAGAAAAAGATGAGCAAGGAACTGGGGGTACAAATAGAAATAAGAACCAATCAAAAAATTCATGACAGATTTATTATCTGCGGGGATAAATGTTGGACTATCGGTAGTAGTATAAAGGATTTGGGAAACAAGGACGCAACGATAAGGGAGATAAGCGAGGTAACTTCTTCCATGAAGGATTTGTTTTCAGAAAGATGGAACGAACCAGAATCTTAAAATCCAACTTTGCTTTCAACTCAACCACATCAAACCAGCAGTAGCTCGGTGACCCAGACTGTCCAACATTTCAGCTTCATCCTTCTGCTCTCAACGCAACATAACAACTATCAACCAATTAAACTATCCAGACCAACTACCAAGACTTGCAATATCAATAGACTATTTCTTAGAGTACCAAGCCATCAGTATAAATGCAGTATCAACCAAGAGTACGCGTTCCAGTCGGTCATTGCCGAGAATAGTAAAATTATAATGGAGACTGCGATCAATGCCTGGTCTCTGGTGAGCTTGCTCATAATAAAGGATAGTAAGGGTTTTTGCGGAAGCCTCTGCCAGACAACCACTAATAGAGGTAAAGCCTTTGTAAATAGTCTTCAGATAAGATAGAATTATGAACCTGGAAGAAATGAAAAAGAAGCTCAAAACTTATACCGAAGAACATATCATCTTAAGGGAACATGCCTTGATAAGATGTTTTCAAAGGGAAATTACAAGAGAACTGATTTTCACCAACCTGTTAAAGCCTGAAAAGCTAATAGACGTGATAGAGGAGGAACCAAGACACAAGGAAGAAAAAAAGTTCAAGCTGATATTTGAACTAAGCAGAAATAAAAGCTTTATCATAGTTATATCATCTAATAAGAAATTAAATATAATCACATCCGTAATTAGATATAGGAAGTGGATAAGACCTATAGATTTAGGAGAAAGATAGTATGAAGGGAGAAACATTTTTTGATTACGACTCTGAAAACGATTCCTTGTTCATTTACAAGAAGTCCAAGATAAAGGGCAGCGTGGATATAGGTGACATTATAGTTGACATTTCAATAGACGGAAAGGTTATAGGAATTGAGATGCTGAATGCCGGTGAAATGCTAAAGAATCTGGGAATAAAGGGCCCGAAAGAAATTCTAAACAACATCAAGAGCGTTAGCATCAGAGCAGTATACAAAGCAGATTCCATAATCGTTTATTATTCTATCATATCAAAGGCAAAGGAAGTGTCATCCTCTATTGCGGTGCCTGTGCAGATAAGATAGGAAATTTTATGCAAACGAAAATGAGCAAATGCATAGAGTGCGGGACCAAAGATAGTTGCTTATTGATTTCTAAATTATTCATGCACTTTGCTTCTCATGACCTCTTCCATCGTTTCTCTGTCATACTTCCATATCATCTCGTCTACGCCCAGTTCTTTCAATCTCTCTCTGACCTTCTGGTTCTTCCTGTCGTCGCAATAGACAATCAAAACATGGACTCCAGGTTCGTAGCCTTCAGGCACGTCCAAAGCAGGATTCCTGGTGAACTTTGCTTTCAATATATCATCCTTGCCGACTAAACCCAACATCCTAGAGCCTAGACCTTCTATAAAATCCTTCTGTCCGTATATGATCCATTTGCCATTGTGTTCGTGATACTCTGAATAGGATTGATATGCCTGCATCTTCTCTTTAGGTGATATCCAGATAAACTGGCTGTCTTGTGACATCATAATAATCACTCTAAAAATATTTCATCCTTCTTGAAAAGAGGTTCTACTTTTGTATCAGGAGATAAGGATCTGACATATTTCGCCGGTCTATGCAGCCTGCCATGAAAAATAACTCCGGTCTCGCCTTCCTTCAACCTCTCAGAAATATTCTTCCCCATTTCATAATCTCTACGCTTTCTAGCCTGATAATCTATGCTTCTAACTATTCTTCCCGCAAGAGGCACATTCTTCAGCACAGCTTCAATCGGAATCCACTTGCCATGGAAAAAATATGGAAAATTTTTATCTTCTGTCTTCTCAATTCTGGCATTATTTTCCTTGGCTATTTCATAGACGCCCCTAAAAGTCGGTCCGAGATAAGATGTATCGATATCCTCAACCCTGTACGAATGAAAAATGGACTCGCAAAATACTGCGTCTATCTTCTTATCTCTGAGAATTTCAGAAGCATTTTTCATACATCTACTCACCATCAACTCTTGTTTTCGAAAAAATTCTTCGGGCAGTAGCGATCTCAAAAGGCAGTAGCGATCTCAAAAGAGTGCTTGAATATTCATGGACCAAAGGAACAACGTAAAGTTTTTTCATATTGTAACCTTCTTTGACATCTCAAAAAAGCCTGATAATCCAGGAGATTTAGCAATTATTAATCGACTTTTTTGACCGTTGCGATATTCCATGAATGTTAATAGGACGGAAAGCTATTTAAATATTTACCTACAAGTGGTGATTATGACGAACATATACAGAACCAAACCAAAAGAACCGCTGTTGGATGATCTTATCAGAGAGAACAAACCGCGTCTAGTCGTAGACATAGGCTCTGGTTCTGGTGATTATATTGTTAATTCTGCTAGGGAAAATCCTGATAAAGAGTTCGTTGCAATCGACTTGGATTATGGACCCGAACAAGAATTAAAAAAAGAGAAGAATGTCAATCGCATAAAAGCCGATGCAAGATACATACCATTAAAAGACGAATGCTCAGAGATGACAACAGAACTAGGGTGCTCTCCGATGGTTATCTCATTGACTAAAAATGAAGACAGGTACAAAATATTCGAAGAGATGCATAGGATCACAAAGCAAAATGGAATCGGTGTAAATGAACCTCTTGATGATAAAATTGGTCTGTTGCCATCTGACCCATCTTATAGGAGAAGACTAAAAGATCTTGCGAACGAGGCAGTAAGAGTTGGAAGCAAAAAAAACGAAAATGGCGAGGGCTGGCATGTTATAATGCCACCTAAGAAAGAATTTTTAGAAATAAGAAATGTTATAAAGGGAATTTTAGACGTCCCTACAGAGGAACTGTTAAGATCATTTGGACTAGAAACATTTGAAAAGGTTCCAAGCTCCTCTTTCATGATTGAACCAACTTGTTTTTACATATGGAGAAGAGCAGAACCTGAAGAACTGAAAGGAAAAAGAATTGTAAGAACTGATTATCTTCATCTCGAAGATTTAATCAAAGACCTGCAAGAGATTGATGTTTGAGAGAGTTCATAATATTTTCTATCTTCACTTTTTCTTCACGTTTTCCCGCGAACTCTCACATTTGGCTGTGAGTTAAAACTTATTTTCTATGTCTAAACTATATTTTATAGTATATATTTTACAACCATATGACGACAAAATATACATTCTAACCTATTCACTAGCCTATATCTATAACATCATATATTTAGTAAAGCTATAATCGTAAAGTATATAGGCCAACAGATGGATTACATCAAATACCTCGCACTACTTTTAGTATACCCATTAAGTCTTTATCTCGCTGTGGAACTCGTCCAGAATCCTTTTCATATAGCCATAGAACGCATCCGGATTGAAAAAATACACTGTCTTGTACTTTTTCTTTGATTTATCCGAAAAAATCCTTTTGTCCTGTATCAGCTGTATCTTTTTCAAGGGATTTATCACAAAATAGAACGTTCTTTTAGGCTTTTTATACTGGTTGAACTCGATTCCCAAGGCCTGAGCGAGCTCCTGATATTCCATTGAGCCTTTCTCTTTCAACAAAACAATGGTTTTCTCAGCCATTTCCCTTATGTGAGCATTTCTGGCAGATCTTCCATAAAGCCATAGAAGCAATTCTTTCATATTTATTATAGTATTTAACCTCCATATAAAGATTAGCGACAAATGTCCCATATTAAAAAAACATAGAAAACCTGTCCCATAGGTATGTCATTCAGCTGTATATCTGTGAGAACGGGCATGATCACACAATAAACACATATTCAGAACATTAGAAATCAATATCAACTGTCCAAGGCTGTTTTTTGACCTAAAAACCATGCAAATAGGTATACTAAACTATTGCTTTTTTGGCTCCTCTTTTACCTTTTTATGAAGCTTGCCAAACTTTCTCCTTATTCCCTCAAAGTCATGGGCAATGTCCAACCCGTCCTCGGTAAGTCTCACGATCTTTATTCTTCCCTTCTTCTCAAAAATCACTAGGCCCAATCTTCTGAAGTTTTCTAGGACTTTAACAGTGTGAGAATACGTGCAATCAACCGCCTTTGAGACCTGGGTGGCATATTTTACGTCTTCGCTCTTCAAACTGGTGAGCATTTTGACTGGTTTTGGATGTAAAAATAGTATTTCAAAGAAGTTTTTCTGGTCTCTGTCAAGTCTCACAATTTTTCACCTATTATTTTTTATGAAAGTACATATTTAAACGTGATGTATGTTTTACTTAATATATATTTTATCATAATCATCTTGAAATATATTTAATTAACTATTTGGTATCCTATATATAAAACGTTATATGTTACGTTTAATATGTTTTAAAAAATATATATTTTATATCAATATTAATTTTCTCATCAAAAAATACTCACACAAATGTTGAAGGTCACTTTATCTGCAAGGTAAAGTACAAAATAAGCATAATTATGAAAACTAATATAATTATAACAAAAAATAACGGGTTGCTAATCAAAAATGAGAGAAAATCTCTAGCAGAAGATTCTACAAAGCCTAAATTTATAGAATACCTACCAAAGATGTAGGCCGTTAGCAGTATTTCCGGTATCATGACAATTATTATCGCGATCAAAAGCATGTCCTTAAGTTTCATATTATTTATATTGATCTAGTTTAAATAAATAGAATATGGACCTACCATTAACCCCAGTCGAAAAAATACTAAAGACATCAAACATGCGTATAAGCGATGACGCTGTAAAGGAGTTTGCCACATTTTTGGAAGAGATAACGTCTGATTTAGCAGCTGAAGCAGCCGCGATAGCAAAAAGTGAGGGTAGAAAGACCGTCCTTGAAGAGGATATTCTAAAAGCCAGGAGAAAAATAGAATAAATTTAAGAATATTAAATCATTAATACACCTATGAAAAAAAGAGTGGTTAATGTGTTTTCTGAGTTGTTAAGGAACTCTAAAAAGAGCGATAGGGACATTGCAAAAAAACTGAAAATATCACAACCAACCGTAACAAGGATAAGGAAAAGACTTGAGACATCAGGATACATATCAGAGTACACCATTATACCGAATTTCCCAAAGTTAGGCTTTGAAATATGCGCTTTCATTTTCTTCAATGCCAACAGGTGCGGAGGCAAGAAAGTTAAATCTAAAGCTCATGAATGGATAGCAAAAAATCCCTCTATATTGTTTTCTGCTGCAGGAGACGGCATCCGTGGCAAGAATTGCGCAATACTGACCCTGCATAAAAACTTCACAGAGTACACAAACTTCCTTAATGATTTCAAAGCAATGCGGGGGAGCGAAATAGGGAACATAGAAACATTCCTCGTATCACTCGAGAGTTCAACCCCTAAGTTTGTTTCATTCAAGAGTATAGCAGATTTAATTCAATCAGATTAACTCTCCAGCGAAGTAAAAAAAGAATATAAGTTTTAAGATATAATTGATTTTATGGATTTTGAGACTATATTAAACAAGATAAGGGAAAAGACTAATCTTACAGAAGATGAAATCAACAGAAAGATCATAGAAAAACAGCAAGAGCTCTCTAATCTGGTATCGAAGGAAGGAGCTGCTTACATAATAGCAAAGGAACTTGGCCTGGACATATTCCCAAAGACCAAAAGGAGATTGGAGATAAAGAACGTTCTTCCAAAACTAAGAAATTTGAACCTCACAGCAAGGGTTGTCAAGGTTTTCGATACCAGGGAATTCAAGAGAAAAGACAAATCAGGCAAAGTTGCCACTGTAATCCTTGGTGATTCTACTGGAACAATAAGAATGTCTTTATGGGACCAGCAAACAGAGATAGCGAAGAAACTAAAGCCTGACATGCCTGTAGAAGTGTTTGGCGCATATACAAAGGAGAATGGAATCAGCGGGGTTGAAATAAGACTTGGAAACAAAGGCGGCATAAAAGTCTTAGAGGAGACTGACATCCCCTCGTTGGAGAAGATAACACAAAAGGAATCAGGAAGGGAAAACATATCTGGCTTGAAAGAGGGAGCAATGAGCGAGATAAGGGCTGCCTTGGTCCAATTGTTCGAGACTAATGTTTTCTATGAAATATGCTCTGTATGCGAAACGAGAGTCATGAAGGACGGCGAAAAATTCAAGTGCAACGAGCATGGAGAGGTAGAGCCAAAGAAGACTATTGTTCTGTCAGGCGTTATTGATGACGGGACAGGAAATATAAGAGCGGTTTTCTTCAGGGACAACGCCCTCAAATTAATAGGGATGACCATTGACGAGGCCTTGAAGAAAAAGGATTCTTTTTTTGAAAATCTGGACGTGCTTGGAAAGGAATTCATAATGTTCGGAAAGGTCAGAAAGAACAGCGCTTTTAATAGATTGGAATTCGTCGCAAACGATATCAGAGAAGTTGATGTCGAAAAGGAGATAAATGAAATTATAAATAATTTAACAACGAATGTTTAAAGTGAATTCTATGGCTGATAAAATAGAGTATATAGCAGATATACCCGGCGTTGGTGAAAAAATAGCAGAGAAACTTAAGAAAGCTGGCTACATCGACATGATGAGCCTGGCAGCCGCATCGCCAATGGAAGTTGCCGAGGCTGCTGAGATAGGAGAGCCGACAGCGGACAAGATAATAAGGACTGCCAGGAAAGTTCTAAACATCGATTTTGAGACGGCCACTGTTGTCTACGAAAGAAGGGAGAACATAGGAAAGATATCGACCGGCAGCAAGAATCTTGACACATTGTTAGGCGGTGGAATAGAAACGCAGGCTGTCACAGAATTTCATGGCGCGTTCGGTTCAGGAAAAACGCAAGTAGGTTTCCAGCTGACAATAAATGTTCAATTGCCCCCGGAAAAGGGAGGATTGGAAGGTGCTTGCATATTTGTAGACGCTGAAAATACATTTAGGCCGGGCAGAATAAAGCAAATGGCTGAAGCGCAAGGCTTGGATTCTAAAAAAATATTGGAAAATATTTTTGTCGCAAGAGCTTATAATTCTGATCATCAGATGGTTCTCACTGAAAAGATTGGAGAAATGATCAAAGAAAGGAATGTTAAGTTGGTCATCGTAGACAGCGTAACTTCCAACTTTAGGGCTGATTACATAGGAAGGGGAACATTAGCAGACAGACAACAAAAGTTAAACAGGCATCTGCACACATTGCAGAGACTAGCGGACGTGTACAATGTGGCCATCTACATAACGAACCAAGTAATGGCAAGGCCTGACGTACTTTTCGGCGACCCCACTGTTCCTATAGGTGGCCACATACTAGGTCACTTCAGCACGCACAGGGTTTATGTGAGAAAATCAAAGGCCAACAGAAGAATCGCAAGGGTCATAGACTCGCCAAACCTCCCCGAAGCTGAGACTGTTTTCCTAATCACGCCAGAAGGTATAAAGGATCCTGAGGAAGAAGAAGAGAAATAAATTATTGGGCTTTAGGCATAACAATAATCTAGCTTTTAGTTCTATACAAGGAGAGCGCTCTACACCGCAACATTCTCCTCTTTCTTTTAATAACCTTTGTTCCTCAGAAATAGGATTATATCTAGTCTTTGTAATTTTTCATTGCATAGGGCATTTCTGAATTTATTAGCTCTTTCAATTTCACGTTAAAACATTTTAGGTTTGATTAGACAATATCTTTTTCTGCGATTATTATAAAGTCTCCAACGGATTTTACTGCTGAAAATGGAATCAATAATCTTCCTTTCTCATCTTCTGAAAGTTTTAATTCTGAAGCCTGCTTGGTTGGCTCGGCAATAACAATGTTCATGAGCTCTCCTGACTCTGTTATAAAATTAACATCGCCAACGATACCGAATTTCCTTCCACTTTCCTCAGAAACGATTGTCTTTCCGATGAGTTCTTTAGCTTTTACCACAAAATCACCTTAGTATAGTTTTAAGTTCAGATATTTAAATTTATTTTGTTAAGATTTCTTTCATTATTTTTTCTATTTTTTCATTTGTTTGCCTCTTGTTCAGCTTGGAATTATCAATCGTACGATCAGCTTTTTTCATTAATTTGCCTATTCCGCGACTTTTTTCAAAATCGTCTCTAGATTTAACATACTCTATATTTCTTTTTTTACCGAATCTTCCTCTTTTTGATTCTCTTTTAACTCTCACATTTAAGGCAGCTGTGATAGAAAGAACAATGGGTTTTATCTCAACCAACTTTTCTAAGTATTTCAGATTTTCATATGTTGTCAAGCCCTCTATAACAATTATTTTTTTATTAGATTTCTTTATTTTTTCAGCTATTCTTTCTATTATTATTTTTTCTATTTTTCTATTGGCGAAGAACCAGTTGGCGATTAAAATTTCATTTTTAGTTGTACGCTCTAATCCTCTTCTTCTGACTTCCTCTCTTATTATGTCTCCTGTGCGGAAAACGTCTGCATTAAATTTATCTCTTATAAATTTAGAAACAGTAGATTTACCAGAACCTGCCAAGCCAACTATCAAAATAAGCTTCTTTGGCATAGAAATAATTGTTTAATTCTCTATTTCAATTTTATTTATGCTCTCTTTTCCCTCGTAAACGTCTCTGAACCTCTTCTCTCTCGATATCCTTATGAATAGGTTCAGGTCTCTATTGCTTATCGACTCATTAAAAGTCATTTTTATCATCTATTTTTTCTATATCCTCTCAATTCACTGTTAGGTTTATCAGTTTTGACCCATCCGACTTTTATAGCCCTGAGACTATCATCAGGAGGTGTGTTTTCATAAAAATTCAACGATTGCTCTTCAGCCATATAATCACCATATAGTAATTATACATACTTGATATTTAAATGTTACTGTTTAGTGATAAACATATGATAGATTTAAATACCATCACTGATAAGTAGATAATAGATAAATATGATCACATACGAAGAAAGATTATTAAATAAAGTAGCATATGGTGACGGCGAAAGGAAAGTAGACGAGAACCATTTGACAATATTAGATCATGGGATACCTTACAAATTTGAGACAGGATATGCTGCACATGTGCTTAACGCACCCAAAAGCATGGGTACTGTGCAGGGCGTTGCTTATAGATTGGTAGGCTTAGGCGCTAGAGACGACGAATAAAATTAGCTCTGAACAAACATTGTCTTTACCTTAGGCGTCAATGCATACATGAAAGCCTTTCCTCTAGACTCTCTTTGCACATAACCGTCCAGCATCAATCTCTTAAGAATATTATTAACAGACCTTATGGCATGGCCTTTGCTTTTATAACTTTTTAATTCTAGGTCCTCTACTATTGTTGTCGGAGTCAGCCAATCCTTCTTATAGAGCAACTCTAGGATTATCTTTTGCTTGTAAGGCAGGTTCCTGATCTTTTCCTCTGAAGGCGGTTTTGGCATAAAAGTAACTACAGGCTCTTCAAGTCTCACTTTTGGAAGTTCGATTTCCTTATGCTCCTCCACATGTTTCTCATCTATAACATCCAGGTTCTTTTCAAGAGCTGAATTTACCAATCTATCACAGAATTTCAAGACCTCTCTTGGAAAGCCTCCTGTCCTCTCGTAAATCTTGTCCAAAACGCCATCTGTAAAAGGCTTTATTCCCTGGCCTCCAACATCCTCTATTCTCTTTTCTATTAACTCCCTCATCTCGCTTTTGTCTAAAGAATTCAAATTTATTCTAGTGGTTATTCTCTGGTCAAAAGTCTCAAGATCAGTTTTTATCTTATCTTCTAAAATAGGCATTCCAGCCATTATCAAGCTAACATTATCAATCTGGTCTGTCAAAACCCTTAACCATTCCAATACCTCTTTATTGGTCTCATGAGCCTCGTCCACCAAGAATACTAGATGTTCGTTTTTCAATTTTTTATTAACATAATTAGGAAGCGTATACAGGCTAGGCTTTTTTCCCAATAATCTCTCAAATATGCTAAAACCAAATATGTCAGTGAATAACCTCACAAAGTCTTCTGCGTTTTCTGGAGGTTTGCTGACATATAATTTAGAAGTATCATAATTGGTTTCAAGCCATTTTAAGAAAGTACTTTTTCCAGCTCCTGTTTTACCTGTGACAAGGGCTATTTTATGCTTGTTTTTTATATGATTTAAAACAGCATTTACTTGCTCATTATAGCCAACAAACAATCTTGGATCAATCTTAAGAACAAAAGGATTTTCTTTCCAACCCCATTTTGTAAAATCATTCATATTTGTTCATTTAATATTCACGTGAAGTAAATATATAAGCTTTATGATTCACGTGAATGCATATGTGAAGGTTTTGTGAAGTTTATGTGAAGGTTTTCTCGGAAGAATTAAAGTTTTTTGTGAAATTGACGTGAAGTTAAAATAAAAAATGTGAAGATTTTTGATTTAATGAAATTAAAGTGAAATTGAATGAAAATTCAATCTTAAAATAGTTTGTGAGAGATTACACGTGAAGTTTATATGAAGTTCACATAATGTTCATATGAATTCACGTATAGTTCATGTGAAGTTCACATATTCACATGTGAAGTTAATGTGAATACTATGCTATGTTACAGTTTATATGGGGCATTCACGTGAATATATAGTATATGTGATTGTAAAGTGTGAGTTATGTGTGTTTAAAGTGTTGTGAAAACGTGAAGATTCTGTGAATATTCATGTGAAGAAAAATCGACAAATTATTAATTATTTTATAAGAAAATACGGCAAATGACTAAAAAAATACATAAGAATAACATTGCATAAGCTTTTTATATCTATACTACTAATACAGTAATAGATAATATGAAAACTGGCGTAAAGAGAGATAGGAAAGTTAAAAACGGCTTTGATATTGAAAAAATAGCTAAAATATGGAAGGTCTTAGAAGATTCTGGCGATTGGTTACACATAGCTGAAATTTCTAGGAGAACATGCATAGATGAATGCACTATAAGATGGTATTTAGATCGTTATCTTAATAAGGCTATTGATGAAGAAAGAATAGGACCAAAAATCAAGTTAAGATTGGTCAAATTGAAAAACGACATAGAGTTTGAATCTTTCATTAAAGCTTTAAGTTTCATAAATGAGATAAAAAATAATAAAAATGAGTATAATTATGAATCGTAAGCAGATAATAGGTGTATGACATGTATGAAATAACTAAGTTTTTAAAGGAATCTGGCGTATTCCAAGACGAAAAAAGTGCTGCTGATGCTATATGCGTTTATGGTGCTATAAAAAATGGAAGATACCTGACAGTTGATGGAGAGGTAACAAGAGAAAACTTTCCTGTTTATCTTGTAAAAGAATGTAATGTAAAGCCAGAAGATACAGGTATAGCAATAAAATTAATTGAAACAGAAGATCCAAAAGAACTATGCAGATTATCTAGAAGAGTAGAACTAGCCAAAAAAATAGGTTAATGAACTCTATATTTATCAAGCTTTCTTAATCTCCTTGGCTATTATCTCCATTTTGCCATTATATTCGCTCACTCTTCCAAGAACTGAAATCTGATCGCCGCTATTTAACTCTTCAGCATCGATATTAGAATTGTTAAAGGCTATGACAGTAATATCTCCTGTATTGTCTGCGATTTTTATGAAAACGTGCTTGTTCTTACTTACAAAAACAGAATCTATCATTCCGGTTATCTTTTCTGTCTGGCCTATTTTCAAGTCTCTTATCTTGGCTGTATTTTCATCGTTATATTGGGTAAAAAAGAACAAGGATATTATGATTATAATGGCTAGTGCTATCGATATCTTAATTACATCCATGAATTTAGTAAGTTTATTCTTGGTTTATTATTCTCTTACCTCTAAGGGTAGTTAGATTTATATACCACTATATAGTAATTAAATATATGAATGATAGTTCAGCAATTGCAATTGGAGTGTATGCAGGCAGAAAATTAAAAGAAGCATCAGGAACTGACAAACTACAGAAAAGAGAAAATGCTTTATATCACGCTTCTGCAGCCTTAAAAGGAGTTGGAGATTTAATTAAAAAAATGCCTGATGAACTAGAAATATCATTAATTTTAAGAGATATTAACCTTGGAGTTAATGCGGAACTAGCTTCTTTACTTAAACAACCAAAAGGTAAAATTAGATATTTATACAAAAGTGTTCTTCATAGATTGGGCCTTTAGGAGTTAACTTTGATTTAAAAAGTTTTATCTCTTCCACTTTCATCTTTCCTATTTCTATGTTCTCTAGTTCTTCTATCAAACTTTTTAATTCTTCTTTATTTCTTGCTGTTCTAACTCTTCCTAACGTTAGATGCGGCACGAATTTCTCTTCTCTGAAGAATCCTATCGTTTCTATTGAATCCTGTATTGATTCGGCCATTGTTGTTATTGTGTTAAATCCTTCTTTTACACCAACCCATATCACTCTTATATAATTTTTATTTGGAAAAACTCCCAATCCTTTAATTTCTATTTCAAACGGTTCAAATTTTTCAGTTATTTCCTCAAGAATTTTCTTTAATCCTTCTACTTGCTCATCGCTTATCTCTCTAAAGAACTTTAGATTAAAATGAAGGTTTTCTGGTTCAACAAATTTTATGTCAAAGTCAGAAAATTTCTTCTGAATCTCTAAAATCTTGTGTTTTAGTTCATCTGAAATTGAAATTCCTAAGAATGCCCGCATGAATTTATTGTATTTTAATAAAATTTAAACATATATTTTGAATAATACAAAGATTTATAAATATGTTAGGAGAATATTATTTACCCGTTTACGAAATTGTAGTTTGGGTAACTAATAACTACAACATATTGTGGTTTTTTGATGTTATGCCCTCATTGTAATTCATCTAAAACTAAGGTAACAGACAAAAGAAGTAGTGAGGACAATAAGGCGATAAGAAGGAGAAGGGAGTGCCTAAGCTGCAAAAAACGCTTTACCACATATGAAAGAGCTGTTTTAGACCTCATGATTTTAAAAAAAGATGGCAAGAGAGAGTATTTTGACAGAGAAAAACTAAAAAATGGAATAACGAAAGCATGCGAGAAGAGGCCTGTCGGGCTTAGGGTGATAGAAAGGCTTGTTGACGAGATTGAAGCTGAGATTCAGAACATGCACAAAACAGAAATAAAAAGCATTGTGATTGGAGACCTTGTAATGGAGAAATTGAAGAAAGTAGATAAGGTGGCCTTTGTTAGATTCGCGTCTTATTACAGGGACTTTAACAACATTGAAGCTTTTAAAAAATCTTTAAGGTGATTTAATGGTTGAAAAAATACGCAAAAGAGACGGAAGGATTGCTCCTTTTGAGCAAGAGAAAATAACAAACGCTATTTTCAAGGCTGCTCAGGCTGTTGGCGGAACATATCGTGAGATTGCAAAAAAACTATCAGATCAAGTAATGGTTCTTATCAATGAGAAGTTCAACAACAAGATTATACCGACTGTTGAAAACGTACAAGATATTGTAGAAAAAGTATTGGTGGAGAGTGGCCACTATAAGACCGCAAAGGCTTACATACTCTATAGGGAAGAGCACAAGAGGCTTAGAGACGTCAAAGCTTTGCTTCTAAACGTTGGAGATGTGATCGATGGCTACATCTCCGAAAAAGAATGGAGAATTAAAGAAAACGCCAATGTTCGTTTTTCATTTTCAGGCTTACTCTGGCATGGTGTTGGAACAATAATGGCGTATTATGCCTTAAATAATGTTTATCCTAAAGAAATTGCCGACGCCCACATAAACGGCGATTATCATCTGCACAATTTGAGCATGAGTTTGTGCGGTTACTGCGCTGGTTGGTCGTTGAGACAATTATTGATGGAGGGGTTAAACGGAGTATCCAGCAATGTTCATGCAGGACCTGCAAAACACCTAAGATCAGCGGCAGGACAGATGGTAAACTTCATCGGTACGCTGCAAAACGAGTGGGCAGGAGCTCAGGCATTCAGTTCTTTCGACACTTATTTGGCTCCTTTTGTAAGGCATGACAAGCTAAATTATGACCAAGTTAAACAGGTCATCCAAGAGTATGTTTACGGCATGAACACGACTTCTCGTTGGGGCGGCCAGTGCGTAAGCGAGGATACTGAATGTTTGACTAATGATGGTTGGAAAAAACATAATGAGATAGACGTCGATAAAGATGAAATCGCAACTTTCAACATCGAAACTGGAAAAATAGAATTCTTAAAACCTTCAAGAGTAATGGCTTATGACTATGACGGCGAATTGGTAAGGTTAAAGAACAGGACGCAGGAACAGTTGGTAACGCCAAACCATAGAGTGGTGAGAAAAAAATTCAGCAGCAAAAAATTTGAATTTATAGAAGCTCAAGACCTGATAAGATTCAGAACCCCTGTGCTGTTGCCTATTACATCTGAGACAGAAAACACAGCAGAAATTATGGACGACTGGGTTAGACTATATGCATGGCTAGTTTCTGAAGGGACATTTTCTGATGACAGGGGAAGGATATCTGTCTTTCAATCATCAAAAAACACAGATAACTGCGCTGAGATACGGAACTGCTTTGAAAGCCTTGACTTTTCATGGCATGAGCAAAGCAGAATACATGGTTTTTCTAGCATACCTTCTCTCAGGTTCAGGCTAAATCAAATGGAATCAGAAGCTGTCAAAGAAAAGATAAGCTCAAAGATAATCCCTGAAGTGATAAGAACACTTTCGTCTAGGCAAATAAGAATGTTCATTGATACTTACGTCAAGGGTGATGGGCATATAGAAAAAAATGGCAGGACAAGAATCTATACAAAAAATGATAAGGTCAAAGACCAGCTTCAGGAATTGTGTGCACTATGCGGATATGGTAGTACTGCAAAGAAGAATAAAGCAGGCATTTGGTCTGTCAACCTGATAAGAAGGCCTGTTGCAAGCATAACAAAGATTGATAAGGTAGCATACAAGGGCAAAGTTTGGTGCCCGACAACAAAGAACGGAACATTCATTGCCCGAAGGGACGGCAAAGTTTTCGTAACAGGCAACACACCGTTTTCTAATATCACCCTAGACTGGACAGTGCCTGAGGACATGAAGAATGATCCTGTTATAATTGGCGGCAAACTAATGGATACCACTTATGCTGATTATCAGGAAGAGATGGATATCGTCAACAAAGCGTTCATAGAGGTAATGACCACTGGAGACATGAAAGGCAGGGTCTTCACATGGCCTATTCCCACGTATAATATAACCAAGGATCTGGATTGGAATAACGAGAACTTGAATTCATTGTTCGGAATGACCGCAAAATATGGCTTGCCTTATTTCCAGAACTTCATAAATTCTGATTTGAAACCTTCTGATGTTCGCAGTATGTGTTGCAGACTTCAATTAAATTTAAAAGAGCTCAGGAACAAGACTGGCGGTCTTTTCGGTTTCGGCGAGTCTACCGGCTCGATAGGCGTGGTGACGATAAACATGCCGAGAATAGGATACACTTCTAAAGACGAGAACGAATTCTTGGAAAGGTTGGAAAGATTGATGTATCTCGCAAAGAACTCTCTTGAGATAAAGAGAAAGTTGGTTAACAGAATGATGGATATAGGAATGCTGCCTTTCTCAAAAAGATACCTTGGCAACTTCAATCATCACTTCTCTACCATAGGATTAATAGGAATGAATGAGGCCTGCCAGAACTTCTTGCATTGCGGCATTGAAACTGAGGAAGGAAGGAAATTCACGCTAAAAGTTTTGGATTTCATGAGGGAAAAGATGGTGGAATTCCAGGAAGAGACCGGCCACATATACAACTTGGAGGCGACACCTGCTGAGGGAACGTCCTATAGAATGGCAAAGGTGGACAGGGCAAAATATCCGAAGATAATAACCGCTGGCAATGGCATTCCTTTCTACACTAATTCAACTCAGTTGCCGGTTAATTATACGGATGATGTTTTCTGGGCGTTGAAGCATCAGGAGGATATACAGAGAAAATACACCGGAGGAACTGTCTTCCATACGTTCTTGGGCGAGTCTCCTGACAATGAAGAGGCTGTGAAATTATTGGTCAAGAATATCGCCTCTAACTTTGCGCTGCCCTACTTCACGATAACTCCCACGTTTTCAGTGTGCCCATCGCATGGCTACGTAAAGGGCGAGCACTTCAACTGTCCGACTTGTAACGCAAAGTCAGAGGTGTTTTCCAGGGTTGTAGGATATATAAGGCCTGTTCAGGACTGGAACGAGGGAAAGCAAGCGGAGTTCAAAGATAGATTAGAGTTTAAGGTTACTAGTTAATAAAAAATGAAGACTTTATGGAAAGGGTTTTAAGTCTAGTGTAAATGGAAATATTTAATATACGAAGTTTCTAAATTAGGTATATGAAGAAGAAATATTACTGGATTTTTGGGATTATATTATTTTTACTTATTCTATATTTAATATATTCCTTGTTCTTTGGTGCGGTAATTTCAAAACCACCTTCACCTACGATTGCGAAATTAGAAAATGCTAAGAACGATGCCTGTAGAAACTTATAATTGCACGGATACAACTAAAGTAATTACAAATGATTTTGATTCTAACCGAAACGGAAAGATTGACGATAAGGATACTTTATTTGAATTATGCAAGACCTGGTATGGTTGCGAAGATGAGAACTGCTGTAAATTAAATATCTGTGGTTGTCCTTAATTAATTCTATTCCTTTCATCCTCAACTAAAATTCAAAATCACAAATCTGTTAAATATTTTGATTTTCAGTAGATGTGAATAATTTATGGAAGAATTTTTAAAGTACGTGTAAATAAGAAGTTTAAAATGAAAGATAACTAACAATCTTTATTTCTTCTAAAATAAGCGGCTATTGTAGAAACTATTCCACTTGCTCCGCCACCTAAAAGGCTACCATTTAATATTTCATCATGCGCAGGACTATATGGTATATGTACTACTTTTTCAGGTGTAGAAATAGGAAAACCGGTTGAGAAAAAAATAGGAACATTTATACCACCACCTCTAATTTCATCATGTGCTTGTACTGCAGGATAATGAATTTTCACATCTCCTATAAGTTTTTGACCAACATATGCTCCTAGTGCAGTACATCCTACTATAAAACCTAACTTAGCAATATTTGTTGCTTTTGGATGCTTCAAAGAAAATTTTGCTATTTTTTCTGTTCTAGAAAGTTGACTATCATATTTCCTCTCGATATTTTTAATCTGTGCATTTGATAACACTTTATCACCAATAAGTAATTATATATAAAAGTATTTAAAGCTTTCTAAACTTCTCATCTTCACTTACTGTGGAACTTATATGAAAAAGTCTTGAAATTCATCTAAAAATAACATAATAAACTTTGAAAATAAAATAATCTTATGAAAATAAAAGGCCTTCAGAAGCAAACAGTTTTGGATTATCCTGGTAAATTAGCCTGCACTATCTTTACTTTTGGTTGTAATTTTAAATGCGGTTTCTGTCATAACCCGGAGCTTATTGTTGACGATGGAAGGCCTGAGATATCTAAAGACTATGTGCTGAAGTTTCTAGAGGAAAGGAAAGGCTTCCTAGATGGCGTGTGTTTTAGTATTGCCGGAAACGAACCTGTGATTATAAAACAAAACAATTTAATTAAAAACGTAAAAATAGAAGATTTATGGAATAAGGATGAAAAGTTAATATCCTATCATAACTATGAATCTCAATCTTGCAAAAATTTAGAAGCATTAACTATCGATCAAAAATTCTTGCCTGTAAAAAGAATAATAAGGCATAAAGCAAAGAGTATTTATAAAATTTCTTTTTCTCCATGCAATTATGAAATATTAGCAACTGGTAATCACAGCGTTTTTGTATTGACAAAAAATGGCCTAAAGATAAAAAAGGTATCCGAACTAAAAAACGATTATCTAGTAACCCCAAAGCAAATAAAAATTGAAAATTGTATAAATGAAATCAGAATTGTAGATTTTCTGAAAGAAAAATTATCGAAACATAAAGAGGAAATGTTATTGAGAAAAAAACACTGGGAAAATATAATTACAGATATAATCAAGAATAGAATAAATTTCCTAAAAGCGTCAAAAAAATATAAGCAATCATGGGACACCATTAAGAGATATGTTGATGCTTATAAAAACAGTAAGTTAGAAGAAGCATGTTATACAGCCAGACCAAATTTACTTTGGTTAAATAACGATATTCTATATGTTGGATATAACAAAATAATGGCAATTCGTATGCCTATCACTAGAGAATTGGCAGAACTATTAGGCTATGCAGCTGCAGAAGGAAGCTATGATGGTAACAGTTATAGATTTACTCTGGGCAATGAACCGCAACTTGCTAAAAGAATAATTAAATTATTTAGAACGGTTTTTAAAAAGTCGTCTGGAACAATATTAACAAAAACAACAAATGACAAAAAACAATATGCAGTTATAATCGGTGGAAGATACCTAGGTTTTCTTATCAGTAAGCTTGTTGGAAATGGCGCAATTAACAAACAAGTACCGTACATAATATTTAACACTTCTAAAGAAAATCAACGGGCTTTCATACTTGCTCTAAACAAAGGCGATGGTCACAATAGAACTAGGATTGATTATAGTTGCGAGGAGTTTAGCATAAAAACTATTAGTAGGAAACTGGCTGCTGACATAATAGTATTACTTAAATTTTTCGGCATTCAAGCTTTACTTTCTATCGAAAAAGCTAAAGGTAAAAATCGTGCTTCTTATAAAATTCATTTTCATGGAAATCAGTTTAACAAATTTAATTTACAAAAGAAATTAAAATATAAATATTCATTTTTAACAAACATCGAAGGCATACCAAAAGAACTTCTCGGTATGGAAAATCTTATTAAATTTAAAGACCAAGAAAGAATTTGCCCTAGAATGATTCCAATTAAATATCAAACTTTAGATATTTTTAAAATTGCCAAGAAATGGAATATTCTAAAAGTAAAACGGATAAAGAAAATTTCTGTTAAAGAATATGTTTATGACTTAGTTGTAAGCAAAGATAATTCCTTTATTGGCGGTTTAGGGCCTATCCTTCTGCATAATACAGGCGGAGAACCTACACTGAACGAAGATCTTCCAGATTTTATTTCTAAAATCAAAGAACTCGGTTTTTTAGTCAAACTAGACACTAACGGGACCAACCCGAAAATGTTAGAAGAATTGATAAATAAAAAATTGGTTGATTATGTTGCAATGGACATCAAAGCACCTTTAGAATCGTATGAAAAAGTAACTAACGCCAAGGTAGACAAAGCGGACATTCAAAAAAGCGTTGATTTGATTAGAAGAATGAAAGATTATGAGTTTAGGATAACAATCGTGCCCGGTTTGTTCAACGAAGAATACGCCAAATCAATCGGTGAATGGTTAAATGGCTCGAAAAAATTCTATATACAGCAGTTCAGGGGGATCAAGACTTTGGACAAGAGTTTTGTTGGCAAAAAACCTTTTTCTAAAGAAGAAGTGATAAAGTTTTGTGGCATACTAAAGCCTTATTTCGAAACATGCGAAATAAGAGGGATTCAATCCTCACAGGGATGAAGCATAACCGCCACCAGAATAAGAACGGTAAATGCTATCCAGCCGCCCCAGCATAACGGATCTCCTAGTCCTTCCTCTATTTTGTTCATTGCCTGGCATCCTGATATTCCCAGATACCATAAAAGAACTAGGGAAATGAAGACTGTGCCTGATATTTTGATATCAACCATATTTTGAATTAATTTTTTAGACTAATAAATATTTGCTTTCTTTGCTACATCTTTGACTGCGTTATGTTGACATCCTTTACGATGAAATAGGGCGTGAAAATAGGAAGCTGGAAATCAAGGCCCCACCAAATAATCCATTCTGGCTTGTTAGAAATACCTGAAATGTTTTCTAGCATTCTCTGCAGGTTATCAGAAACTCTTATATCCTTTACTGATTTTACAATCTCTCCGTTCTTTATCAGGAATATCCCATCCCTGGGTATGGTTGAAAAATCTCCTGTTAAGTAATTTTGGAATCTTGTGTACCAAACATTCGTTATATAGAGGCCGTCGAAACCTTCAAACAATTTTTCTTTAGAAATACCGCCCTTCTCCAAGATAACGTTCCTAGGCTGGGGCACTATCAAACCGGCATTGGCCGTTGTCTTGGTGTTATATCTTTTAGCGGTCGATGTATTATGCAAATAACTCTTGAGAACTCCTTTGTCTATAATAACGGTCTTTCTTGTAGGAACGCCTTCGCTATCAAAGGCTGTTGATTGAAAACCGTTTGCTATTGACCCATCATCCAACAAGGTCACTTTAGCGCTGGCAACTTTTTTATTCATCTTCTCGCGTAGAAAGGACATTCCGCTATCAACATAGAACGCAGATGAGACCGCGCCGGCAACGCTCAAAAGGTTTGCCGCGGACAACGGATCGAATATCACGTCGTATTTCCCAGGCTCTAGTTTCTCAGGATTCTTAGCTTGTTTGGATATCTCTCCTGCCTTTCTTCCAATCTTTTCCGGGTAAACAGAATTCATCATTCTTGAACAGGAAGCAGCGTGCCCTGTTTCCTCGTCTCCGTTGAAAGCCCTTATTGACAGTTTGATAGAAGTTGATTTTTCAGACGCGGAAACATTAGTCGACGTCTCCAGTTCCCTCTCGTTATAATCCGTGTACACTATCCCTGCCGTGTTCTTGCTGTTCTCCAGAGCCGGGTTAATCATGCTCTCAGTTATGTCTAGCAAATCCGCGTCAACTATTTTTTTGTCATAAATCTTAGGTATTTTCTTGTATTTGAACGGGCCTTTTGCTATTCCAAAATAATCTTGGCTTGGCTTGGTCATCTTGGCGTATTTTATCAGGTTCTTAATGGCCTCTAGAATTGCTTTTTCCGAAGAATCAAGGACAACAGTGCCGACGACTCTTTTCTTATACGACAAGAATATTTCATAGCTTAGGATGTCCCAGATGTTAAATATCTGCACATTGTTATTGGCGAACCTAACCTGTCTCGTCTCCCCGGAGTTCTTTTCTATAATAACGTCATCAACTCCATTTTTCAAAGCGAATTTTATAAAATTCATGGTTACACCAAAGCTATGTTTCTCAATCTTATGTGAGGGCCGCCAAACCAAACAGGAATCCCCTGCATCGGGTCGCTCTTCCCGCAATTGCCGGCTGAAAATTCTAGGTCGTCCCCAACAGCGTCTATACTGCCCCAAAAAGCAGGCGTTGTTATTTCCAGAACAGGACTTTTCACAAGGCCCGCAAGTTTGCCATTCTCTATCAAATAGGACTCTAGGCCAGTATACTTTTGATTAAATCTTTTATCATCAATGTTCCACTCCATGTAGGATTTTATATAGACCCCTTTTTTAATCGTCTCTAGCAATTCTTCAAAATTATGACCGCCCGGCAGGACGAACGTATTTGCCATTCTTACTATGGGCTCTGAGAACCAGTCGTTTGCCCTAGAAGCAGCATTGCTTTTTGTCCCCATTTCAGCAGCTGTTTCCCTGTTCTGCAAGAAAGAATTTATTATTCCATTCCTTATCAGAAATCTTCTTTCTGCTTTCACGCCTTCATCATCATACAAATAAAAACCGTAGCTGTTAGGAACTGTTGGATCGTCTACCACATTGACAACCTCTGTTCCTATCTTCTTCTCTAGCATATTGCTGCTCACAAAAGATTTGCCTGCCTGCGCCGCCTCTCTTCCTAGAATTCTGTCTGCTTCATAGGGATGACCACAGCTCTCATGAGACGCTATTCCTACCAATTCCGGAGAAAGAACGACATCATACCTGTCTGCTGTTATTTTTTTCGCTCTTGAAATTTTAGGCAGGATTTTTGCCTCGTCTGAAACCCTTTGCTTTAGATTCCATTGCTTGAACAGTTCCCAACCACCAGAGCCTCCGTATTGAAAACTTCTTTGGGCGCTAGCGTTGCCTGATAGAAAAGTAATCATGTATTCAAAGCTTATCAAAGGTATTTTTGATTGAATTAAAGCTCCTTCTGAGTTCATGAATATCTTCTCTTTGTTAGAATCAGAGTACTCGAAGAACCTTATTGGCAGTTGCACTTTCGTGCCTAGCAGTTCTTTCTCTATTTCAAAAATGCTTTTAATCTTTTCTTCCAAGCTGACATTCTCCAGCTTTATCTTTTCTTTTATCTCGTATTTGTCCTTGAATGGCTTTTCCTCGGAAAGTCTTACCGGTTTTTCAAGTATTTTTCCCCTGTATTTAGCAATTTTCAATGCCTTGTCAACTTGTTTTTTCAGATTAGAAAAATTAAGATTATTGGTGGCGGCAAAACCCAAGAAGCCGTTCTTCAAAAATCTTATGGAGATTCCGAATTTTTTATTAAACTCGGTAGCCTCTATGTTTCCGTTCTTTACTATTATCTTGTTTGTTTTTGCGTTCTCAAACCTGACTTCTGCGTAGTCTGATGACTTTTCCGCATAGTTCAGAGTCTTTTTAACTAGATCGAACATTTCTATAGTTTATATTAGCAATATATTAAATTTTTCTATGTAATAGTTTTAGCTAAATCACTCCACCCAAAATTGCGCCTAATGCATATCAAAATCAAATAAATTCCAATCAGACAGGAAATGATGTTTGGCTTCCAAATAATCAAAAGCCAAAAATAATTGAAACCCGGCCTGCACTAGCTCCTGCTAAAAATAAACCTACTATACCACTACCGGGCATTTTTATCACTCCTTATAACAAGCCTAACGCCTTCAATCTTTGTCTCTTGTAAATCTCCTCTTGAAATTCCCTCTCTTTTATTTTTTCTATCAATTCCCCAACATCTCTGCAATTCTCTTCTTTTAATTTCTGTTGGACACCTGCTCTGCATTGCTCAAAGAACTTTTCGTCATAGCTTTTATTGATTCTCAAAAGTATTTTTCCATACGCATCAGTTACTGTATAATCACCCATTTTTACCACTTCTTATTTAAACAATTTTTTCATATCTTCCGCACTTTTTTTCAATGCTTTATTATAATCATCCATGACTTTCGATGAACTTTTGCTTTCGCACATATCCATGTATCCTTTTTGCGTGGCTATTACCAAATCAAGATTTATTCTTCCCATTGGTGAAGCTGTCAATTTTCTTTCAGTCTCTAAAGCTTCTATTTTATTAGCATAATATTGCTTGAAGTATTTATCACTCATTTTTATCGCTCTTTATTTTTTTCTTTCTCTGCATTCTTCTAAATATTTTCTTGCTTGTTCTGATAAAACATAACCTGTATATTTCTCATGGACTTCTGTTATTCTTGATTTCACCTTTCCGAAACCGTCGGTTATAACATATTCAACCATTTTTATCACCTAAACTTTTTACTTTGGTCTGAATTTTTCGTCTGGATATTTTACCCAACCTCTAGGCGCAAAATCACCGCTTTCAGATACTTTTACATAGTTTTTTGGGCAATAGTCGTTTCCCTCTGATGTCCTTACCAAACTGCCGTTCAAGGAGTCTATTGCTTTCTGTATTTCCACTAAATCTGGAAAATCCAATTTTTTATATTTTTTCTCTTTCACCATTTTTATCACTCCTCTACAATTTTTCTTATCAACTCTTGAAATGCATCTCTTATCTGTGTTGGGTGTCCTATTCTGTATTTAGGGTTTAACAATTCAAAATTCAACAGCCTTTGTTCATAGACAACGCTAGGTTTAAAAGATCAACAGGTGTCCTATTCTTCATATTTATTAATTCTCTTGCTACATCTTCATAGTCGACCATTTTTATCATCCTTCTTTTCTCCTAACTGTCAATTGCTGACGAGTTGATATTTTATTTCTCCTGTACTCCAAAGGAGACATTTTCGAATCTTTATATTTTTTCTCTTTCACCATTTTTATCACTCCTCAAATTATTTCAAGTCATGAATAGTCAAGACGCTTATACCTTCTGGCGTCCTTATTCTCTCGACCTTCATGCCAACTATATACTTGATCCCGTTGTGCAAGCACTGGTTAACCAGTTTCTGGTCTATGTCTCCGTCGAATATCAACGTGTCAGCCTTAAGCTCGCGCATAGCCGAGAACATTTCTTTCACAGGGACCCTTCCTAATATCTCCATGTTATCATCGAGGAAACAGGCCGCCCTTGTTCCTACCAAATCATCCAGAACTGTTTTGAATGCCTCAAGTTTGTCGCCTTCTATCCTGACGCTTGTATAGGTCTGAGTTGGTTTTTCCTGCTTCACTTCCCTTTCATATACGACTTCTTTTATCTCGCCGTTTCTAGCCTCTGCCTTTGCCTCAGCAGCTGGTATTTTTGTTCTCAAAATTTTGAATATCTCTTTTTTCTGCAGTTCCTCGACTTCTTTTCCTCTTGGAGCTCTTATCACAAAATCTATCTCGCAAACTGCCATCAACTCCTTTAGTATAAGGTCGCCGCCTCTGTCCCCGTCTAAGAAAACAGTGGTTATCTTTTCTGTAGTCAAATCAACGATAGACCTCGGAACTGACGTTCCCTCTATTGCGATAACGTTCTTTATGCCGTTTTTGAGAAGATTGATGACATCCGCTCTTCCTTCTACGATTATTATTTCGTCATAGTTCTCTATGTTCGGGCCAGCCGGCAAGCCTTTGTACTCTGATATCTCCTCGCTTCTCACCGCCTCTTTTATCTGCTCTGTTATCTGCTGCGGGTCAATGGCGTCTTCCTGGAACATTTTGCCTAATAGGTCTTTTGCTCTGTCCACGACGTATTTTCTTTTCGTTATCCTCGTGTCCTCTATTTTTTCAATGCGTATCTTGGCCAAGCAAGGCCCTACCCTTTCTATTGTCTCTATGCAAGCCGCTATCAAAGCTGTTTCAGAGCTGTCTAAAGACGACGGGATTGCGATCAATCCTGAGGTTTTCCCGTTGTTAGTCCTCATTTCAACGTCAATTCTTCCGACTCTTCCTGTTTTCTGCAGTTCCCTTAATTCCATGTCAGGCCCTAGCAAACCTTCTGATTGCCCGAACACCGCCCCGATAACGTCTGGCTTCTCGACAGTGCCGTCAGCCTCGAACCTCGCATAAATAGTATACTTTGAAGTAGCCTGCGCTAATTTACCCATACAAAACACCCCTTAATTCCTCTATTTTTCTTATCTTTAATTTCGTAAACATTAGACCAACCTTTCTTCTTGTTTCTTTGTCTGCCTTATAACCAAGATGTTGAAGAATTAGGTTCAGTTTCTTTGCTATCTGTCTTCCTTCTGAATCGAAATCAGTTAGTATCAATATTTCTTTTTCTTTTATTCCCTCTGCAGTTTCATAAATTCCTTTGTGTATTGTAAATATTTTATTGAAACCCAATGAACATAAAACTTCTTTATCTCTTTTCCCTTCAACTATTACTTGTACGTCCTTATTTTCCTTCAAGAGTTCTATCAGCTCTTCTTCAACCTCTCGGTTAAGCATATGTACATTTTAAAAGTATTTAAATTTATTTGAGTTGTTACCGCTGGTTATTTTCATTTCTCGTATGGAAAAATTAATGAGTTGTTAATCTTCCTCATTTAAGCATATTCTCTTTTTTCAATCTTTCAATTTCTTTGTAAACATCTTCCGGTTTAGGAGGATTTTCACCAGCATCCTTAAAATATTTAGATAATAAAAAATGAATTTCATCAGGTTGTGGAACGTATCCATTTTCTGTCATAGAATTAATCGTAAGTACTACAAGTGGTTTCAAGTATCTTGTTCCATAGTCCTTCCTTGCTTTTTCTATAGCTTCTTTTTTAGAACTCATATAATTAAATAAAACACTAAAACATTTAAACTCGAATCTAAACTAGTTGTTTCACTATGATATTTTCATATAACATTATAGAAAATTATATTTCTTCTGCCTCTTCTTTGCAAGAATCACAAACCCATCTATCATTGATCTTATGCAGTTTGTCAGCATAATTTCCGCACAGTTCACAATCGCCTTCATTCGTCTCTTCCACAATCTTTTCAGGCTCTTCTATTCTTAGATGCTCTGTCATGATTTCAATGACAGCAGGCGCGACTTTTGCGATCTCCCTTGCAGAAATAATGCCAACCAATTTACCAAATTCAACCACTGGTATTCTCTCATATTTGTTCTTTGACATCAATCTAGCAGCTTCGGCAATGTCGCAATCAGGTGCGCAGGTCACTAGTTTATTGGTCATTATGTCTTTCAAGAATATCTTCGAAGCTGGTTTGTCTTCTGCTACTACTTTATTAACAATATCCTCTCTTGTAACAATCCCTGTTGGATCGCTTCCTTCGCATATCACAACGCTTCCGACATCCTCTTCTTTCATTATCTTAGAGGCCTCTAGAACCGTCTGACCAGATCTTGCAGTAATAACTTCTGTTAACATGGCGTCTTTTACTTTGATTCCAGTTGGCATACTATTGCTTATATTTCTAAACAATTTAAACTTTTACGTTACGAAAAAACATCTAATAAATAATTTTATAAACTTTCATTCGACAATATATAGATATGGATACACAAACTTTAGCAAAGGAAAGCCTCGCAAAAAGGATAGCCGGAGAAATAGTTCTTAGCGAAGAGGCCGGGAAGATAATACAGAAATGGAGGAATATATTCAAGATACCCCAGAGAAGACTGGCAGACGAAATGAATATAATGCCTTCTGTTATCTCTGATTACGAGAACGGCAGAAGGAAATCGCCTGGGATAAAGATAATTAAAAGAATGGTAGAAGCAATGACAAATTTGGATGAAAAAACAGGCGGTAAACTAATACAAGAGTTTTCTGTTCTGCCAACACAAGCGATCCTATCAGATGCTGTCCTGGACATGAAAGAGTTTGAAACGCCTGTCGACATAAAAGACTTTACTAAGATAGTGGAAGCGCCTATAATAGTAAGAGAGGATCTGACTAATAAGAAGATTTATGGTTATACTGTTATAGACTCTTTGAAAGCTATAACTGATATTTCTCCAATAGATATGGTAAAATTATATGGATTAACCAGCGAGAGAGCTCTGATTTTTGCGAAATCGCACACAGGAAGAAGTTCAATGATTGCTCTCAAAGTCACAAATCTAAGACCTGGCCTGGTTGTTTTACAAGGTTCTGAGAAGATTGATGATCTTGCCAAAAGAATAGCAGAACTAGAAGGAATACCTATAGGCGTGACAAAGATAAAAAATACTGAAGACTTGATAAAAACATTAAAAAAGAATTTCTGACACACACCCCTTCAGTGCCAGTCGAAGTCGTGTTTACTTATTTTATATTATATATATTATATTATATAACATTGTTATAAGAAGAGAAGGTCTATTTTTTGAAAATAGGAACAACCTTTGCTTCCTTTGAAATTACACTGGAAAATATGGGGTGAGTAGTGATATAACGCTGTTATAATAGTATTTGTGAAGTTCATGTGAACCTCCATGAGAAGCAATGGGGTTCATGTGAAGCAAATTATTTATATATTCACCCTTCTAATTTCAGAAGAAACAAGGGTGAACCATGAATTCAACTGAAAACATTTTTGAGAAATTCTTACAGTCAAAGCCTATTTTTAACAACAGAGAGGCTTTGACAATTTCATTTTCTCCTGAGAGTATACCCCATAGGGAAAAACAAATAAATGACTTGGGAAGGATTTTGGCTCCGGCGCTAAAAGGCGGGAAACCTAGTAATGTATTCTTGTATGGCAGGCCTGGAACGGGAAAGACTTTAGTGTCTAGGTTAGTTGGCTCTGAACTTGAAAAAATAGGCAAAAACAACAACCATGATATCAAAGTCCTTTATGTTAATTGCAAAATGAAAAAATCGGCAGACACTGAATATAGATTAATGGCTTGTTTATCCGGTATGCTGGGCAAAGAAGTTCCTTTTACAGGCCTCCCTACCGAACAGATATACAAAGTATTCTTTGAAACTTTGGAAGAAAACAAACAAACAATGATTCTGATAATTGACGAGATAGACTCTTTGGTAGAGAAAACAGGAGATGAGATACTTTACAACTTGACCAGAATAAACCAGGAGCTTAAGAATTCTAGAGTATCTTTGATAGGCATAACCAATAACCTGGGTTTTGTCGAAACCTTGGACCCGCGAATAAAAAGCTCCTTAAGCGAAGAAGAATTAATATTCCCGCCTTACAATGCCCTGCAATTACAGGATATTCTGAGAGGAAGGGCTTATGTAGCTTTCCTGCCAGGCGTTTTAGAGCCTGGGGTTGTGGAAAAATGTGCTGCCTTGGCCGCCCAGGAGCACGGAGACGCCAGAAGGGCCTTAGACTTGTTAAGGGTGGCGGGAGAGTTGGCTGAAAGAAACGCCGAGGAGAAAGTCACTGTAAAGCATGTTGATAATGCCCAGGAAAAGATAGACATTGATAGGATAATAGAGATAGTAAAGGCGCAGCCAAGGCAATCGCAAGCAGTTCTTTATTCAATAGTTGAATTGACAGAGAAGAACAAGGAAATACAGTCCGGGGAAGTCTATGACTTTTATCAGGAAATGTGCAAGAAGCATGGCTTGAGAGTATTGACGACTAGAAGAGTCTCGGATCTTATAGCCGAGTTAGACTTGTTCGGCATAATAAACACCAAGGTTATTTCCAAAGGAAGGTATGGAAGAAGCAGAGTAATATCTTTCGGGTTGGTGGGTTCGATAAACAATAAGTTAAAAAAACTTCTATACGAAATATTCTCATGAACGAGCACAGCCATTTGAAAAATTTGATAAACCTGGGCTTTCTGGTAGACGATAAAATAACAGAGAAGATAGAGAATCTCAACGAAGAAGAGTTCTTCAAACTGATAGAAGGCTTGAAAAAAGAAAGCATATTCATTGTAAATGAGAATGTTCTAAAGGCAATTGTTTCAGACGAGGCAAAAGTTCTGGGCGTCATTAAGAGAGTGGAGAGATTCAATATGCAGGACCTTGTAAGGACTCTGAATGACAAATATATATTTTTGCATAGCTTATTGATGAAGAAATTAGAACTGTCAAACATAGTTTCAATAAACAAATGCACCGAGGGCGCTGCAAGCATCATAGGCATGGTAAAGGAAAAAGAGGAAAAGGGGGACGACTTTGCTATAAGTTTAGAAGACACCACCGGTGAAGTGCAAGTTTCGATATCAAAAAAACTTGGCGAGAAGATATCTTTGGATGATGTCATTGCGGTGTCAGGAGAAATGAATAACAAAGTCTTGAAAGCTGGCAAGATACTATTTCCTGATGTTCCTTTGAAGCCTGTGGTTTTTAGCGGCGACTCTGTTAGAGTAGCTTTTACGGATAAAGATGTTAAAGCTGACTATGTTGTTCGCAGTAATAGGATTGCGGACAATATAAAGAATAAGGAACAGGAAATTACCAGCCCGTGCATTTTTAAAATAGGCAACGTCGTGTTTTTGTTAATTCTTGGTTTTGATCCTTTGGACGTTTTGAAAAAAAGATGCGTTAGCATCGATAATGCTGATTTCTTGGTAGAGCCTTCTCCGGATATAGTTTTCACTGATAAAGACGTTAATACGAACTACAAAGGGATAAGCATCGTCTCTAAAGACAAGATAATCGATTTGAAGACAAGGGAGACCCAAAGTATTTAAATAAACCTGAACTTCTGGTAAAGGTAATTACAGTAATATCATAAAGTTAGCAAAACCAGAGATTTTAGAGGTGGTTTAGGCGAAAATTCTAACTTTATATCAATCCAAGCTTTCCTGCAACAAAACTTGCCATGTTCTTATTAATTATATTTTTCTTTTCAATTCCTAAGATATAAATAATTTTATCAGAATTAGCTTCTGCACCACTTGTTTTAAATTCAACTTCAATCATATTGCCTATGCTTTCAATGTCTTCCAAGTAAAAGTTAAAATTCAAATTGGATTTTTTATCTACAATGTTGTATTCCTTTACTCCGCGTTTCTTTATAGAAAACCAATACTCAAAGCCTAAAGTCTTTAAAATATCCTTTGCTATATCTTCTGGGCCTGTGAAAAGTACGACCTTTTTTCCATATGCAGACTTTTTTAAACCAGTTTCATAACTTATCTTGTCTAGCAATATAGTCATATCTTTATCCGAACCAAGTTTTCTTGTTCGTAATGTCACATTATTTGGGTCAAATTCCTTAGAAGAAATACCCTTAGGTTTGTAATAATCATCAGTATAAGGACCGTATGTTTTTACTTCAGAGAGTTGATATTTCTTTTTCAGTCTATTTAAAAAATCTTCATTAACTATTGCCCTCATTTCTATTTCTACCATTTATTTCAACCTATTATAATTTCTTTTTAAATCACTCTATCAAATCTAAATTATCATTTAGTATTATCGGTTTGACAGCTTCAATCTCGTTTCTTATAAAAGAGAGTTTTTCATCTGTTGGAATAGGATTTAAAAGGAAAATCTTCTTGTTTAAGTAAAAGGCAACCATTATTTCTGCAAATGTATTACCACCAATATAGTTTTTTATTTCATGTCTTTCCAAATTTATGACAAGTATTGCATCGCTATCAGCAACTTTGTCAAAATGCTTTCTTATAAAGTCTGGTGCGATTTTAAGATACAATTCTTTATTATTTTTTATTTCATTGATTTTAGGTCCGAACTTTTCTATTGAAGCCGGTAATAGAACTTCATGATTCATTGAGATAAGTCTTTCTTTTATTTCATTAAACGTCTTTTCACCAAAATTCAAGCTACCACATAAAGCTATTTTCATTTAATCGCCTTGTATTTTAGATTAATTTTTTAATATTTAAATAAACCTTCACTTTTGGTGTAACTAATATTCGATTCAATCTAGTTTTTTCATCAGGTTATTTTCATTTCTTCAAACCTAGAATGGCATGGTGAACCAAGATATATGGATATAACGCGTACTTGTTGATTTTATTTTGTTGCTTCTATCTTGAGACTCTCCAATGCAATTCCGTGATACTGCATATTGCTAATCTTCTTGTCCTCAGAAATTATTTTTACATTGAATCCTGCTTGTTTAATCTTTTCTATATAATCTTGCTTCAACAGAGCTCCTGCCACGCAACCCGAAAGAAGGTCCTTATCATTTCTCTGCTCTTTGCTCAGCTCCTTCAGCAAGACAATATCGGAAACATACATCTTACCGCCTTTTTTGAGAACTCTGTATGATTCCTTGAAGACTTTGTCCTTGTCAGGAGCCAAGTTTATCACACAATTGCTTATTACAATGTCAACAGAACCGCTATCAACAGGAAGTTTTTCTATGTCGCCTAATTTGAACTCAGCATTAGTAAAGCCATATTTTTTGGCAAGAGATTTAGATTTTTCTACCATCTCTTCTGTCATGTCAACGCCTATTACTTTGCCTGTCTTGCCAACTTTCTTGGATGCTATGAAACAGTCTATGCCTGCGCCACTACCCAAATCAAGAACGACATCACCCACGCTTATTTTCCCTAGCGCTGTCGGATTGCCGCACCCTAAACCGAGATTGGCTTCAGGAACGACCTTCAACTCTTGGTCAGAATAACCGATGTTCTTAGCTATCTTCTCTGCGTTAGCAGAATCTCCTGTACAACTACACGAGCAGCAGCTTCCGCCTTTGGCCATCTTGGAATATGCTTTCTTAATAGTTTTTTTAACTTCTTTGCTATTTTTCATCTTCATTTTTTATCGCCTTACATACCTAAAACCAAACACTCCAAATATAATATAACCCTATTAAAATGAATACAACCGCAACGACATATCGAATGTATTTCTCAACTATCTGCAGATTATGCATAATCTTTCCTATTTTAGAAATACTATAAGCAAGGACAAAGGAGAGTATGATTACAGGCAAGCCGGTTGCAAATGCGAATACAGAAGGAATCAGCAAGCCATCTGAAAGTTTCAATGAAAGCGGGATGAGCATTCCAAAAAACAAAACACCGCTAATAGGGCAAAATGCTAATGCAAAAATAATTCCCAGCAAAAAGCTTCCCAAGTATCCTTTTTCTGACAATTTCTCTTTTATTTTATCGAGTTTGGGACTTCCCTTAAAGGAAGGTATTCTGATAAAATTTAGCATCACCAACCCGACAAAAACTAACAAAGGACCCAATATTTTTTCCGCATAATTTTCCAAGAAGAAGGAAATTGCTTGGACGTTTACACCTATATAGACAATTAGACTTGCCAGTGAAACATATGTAAACATTCTTCCAAGGGTGTAAACAACACTGGTAATCAAAATGTTTTTTCTATTATTGATTTTTTTAGAAATATAGGCAATGGCAGTTATGTTTGTTGCAAGAGGACACGGACTTATTGCCACCATCAGACCGATAAAAAATGCGGCTACCAATGCTATGTCGCTCGTCCCCATGGCTTCCATGAAGGGCATTATATCTATCAACTAAAATCGCCTACTAACCTTTTTTCTATAATCCCCTTGAGATAGTTCATGTAATCGGTCTCATTATTTATCTTGTACCATACATTTGCATTCATCTCTTTATGGAATCCGTTCTCATCATATGCGCCTATCCAAAGCGATGCGCTGTTTACCCCGTATTTGCTTACTTGGTCCTTATTTATAGGAAACTCGGCGTTGATGTGAGCAAAGGTAATCTTTCCAGACTCTAATTCATCAGAAAAATATGTATTGACAGTTTTTTCGGCAAGTGCTCCGACAGCTATGCAAGAATTACATTGGTTCGTCCAGTGAAAGTGTATTATCTCCACCTTTTCGACGCTTGATGATGTGTTCGTATATGCACTCTCATTGGCTTTTTGGTCGTTGTTCACACAACCTGAAATTAGAACAATTGAAAAAATAACGCTGAGTATAATAAATTTGGTAAAAATTTTCATCGTATCACTTTTTCATTTCAACCATTTTTCTATTTCTTCGACCTCAGGTATCCTTCCCGAACTCATTACTTCTCCGTCAATGACTAGAGCAGGAGTCATCATAACACCACATTCTATTATCTTGTCCATATCGGTCACCTTGGCTATGTTTGCTTTGACCTTCATTTTCTTGACTGCCTCTCTAGCGTTCTCCTCTAATTTCTTGCATTTTGAACAACCTGAACCCAATATCTCTATTTTCATTAAATCACCCCACAAAAAATCCGTATATTAAACCAGATATAGTGCAGAATATTGTTATCAAAAGAGCATAGACCAAAGTCCTCTTTGTCCCCATTATCTTTCTTACAACAAATATGCTCGGCAATGATATGACGGGGTCTGCCAACAAATAAGCTAGCAATGGTCCATTAGCCATCCCCAATCCTAAGAACATTTTTGCCATAGGAACTTCAACCAAGGTCGGGAAATACATGAATACTCCGAACAAAACAGCAGCAAAGTTAGCAAAGACTGTATTGCTACCGACGTATTGAGCCAAAAAATTCTCAGGTATTAATGAAGTCAATATTCCTGCAACAAAAATACCAACTAATAGCAATGGAAATATTTTCTTGAAAAATATCCAAGTCTCTTCCAACCAGCTTTTGATTTCCTCTTTCTTGAAGCTGATTTTAAGTTGCAACAAAAGAAACAAAATCAAACTTACTAATGTTATGATTTTTATTTCCGTTCCTATCTTCGACGCTCCGATAATCAATATAGCAATCAATGTAGCAAAAAATATAATCAAATGGTAATGTATAAACCCATCTATAATTTTTCTATTAAAAGGTTTGCCTATTCCGTCCAGCTTTTTTTTCTCTTTCTTAACAAGTGAAGATACTAATTTTTTATCTTCAGTGTCCTCGTCTTTAAACATTTTAGATATTATTATTCCTATCAATATTGCAAATGTAACTGAGAGTATTATCCTTGAAATAGCGAACTCCCAACCCAGAACACTTCCTGTTAGGACTATTGCCAGTATGTTAGTGGCAGGAGCGGTGTATAGAAAAGCTATGGCAGGTCCTATGCCAGCACCTTTCTTTTTTATCCCAGCAAACAAAGGCAGTATGGTGCAGGAGCATACAGCCAACAGTAGGCCTGCTATCACCGATAATGGATAGGCTTTGTATTTTGGAACATTCTTACCAAGGTATTTTGTTATTTTATCTTTAGGAAGCAGGGCTGACATCGCACCGGCTATGAAGAATGCCGGAACCAAGCAAGTCAATACATGAGCCCCTAAATAATCTATTAGAGCATAAACTCCAGCAGATAAAACTTTCAAAATAATATCAATCATTTACTAATCTCCTTTGCAATTTTAATCAAATCAAGAATTTTCTTATCAGCTATACTATACATAACGTTTTTACCATCTTTCCTAGACTTGATGATTCCAGCGTTCTCAAGGATTTTAAGATGCTGGGAGACAGTAGGCTGGGCTTTGTTTGTAATGGAAGCAAACTTACAAGCGCAAATCTCTCCCTTCTCAAGTACCTCTACAATCTTCAATCTTGTCGGGTCAGAAAGCGCTTTCAATAGCTTATGTAACATGACAATATTATATTAAAAAGCTATTTAAAACATATTGTCATATTCAAATATATGAATATTAAATACAGATAACTCACCGATATATTTCTGAGAAAAGGCTGTTTATATTTTACACCATGTTATTTTCATATATGCTAGCTTTTCCCGGTAACCTTACATATACTTATTTATTAAAATTCTAGTTTTGTAATTAAGACGATACTACGTTTTTCTTTCCGAAAATTTTGATTCTCCATTTCTTCCCTAGAAAACTAGCTACTCCAGCCAATACTACACCTATTCCCATAACAACGAAGCCGAATCCATTTTCATTAAATGTTATAATTCCAGCTAATATAATCAATCCTCCTAAGAAATATAGTACAGCAACAACTCCTTCTTTTTTAAATTTATAAATTACAATTCCAAAAAAAGCTAAAGGTACTAGCATTCCATAAAGAGGAATTATATGTTCTAAATATTGATAGCCAAAAAATGTTCCTACCAAAAAAGTTACACCTAGTAAAGCAAAGAGTAAAACAATTATAATGATTCCAGCTAAGGTTTCACGTTTCATATATAAAATTTAATAAATCTGCTATAAAAAACTATCAAAAACCGCCAAATTCAAGGCGAAAACAGCCTATTCCCTGCAAGCAATTTCAACTTAGAACCGCCGAGGTTACCGGGTGTTTCCGGGGGTTATTTTCATATAACTAGATTAACATCCGGATGGTTTGGTGAGGTTATACAGATATAAGATGGAGAAAGTTGAATGTATAGAAGATTAATTTATTTTTTACCAAAAACTATAAGTGATTGTCCACCTATTATTATTTCTTTATTCCCATCGTTATTTATGTCGTTTAAAGTAATAGAATTTATCCATGTATCATGCTTGTAATTCCATAATAAATCACCAGCTGCATCAAAAACAAAAATAGTAGCACTTGGTACGTTAGTTCCAATAATCTCTGCAGCAATAATGACTAATTCTATTTTATCATCGTTATCTAAATCTCCTATATTCACATCTCCTACTTGTAAGTCATATTTCCATTTCAAATTAATTTTAGAATCATAAACATATGAGCCAACTACTAATTCATTATTTCCATCGCCATCTAAATCTGATATAAAAATTTTTCCAGATGTTTCTATGTCCAGTTTTTTAATTAAATTACCTTCTGAACTTAATATATAAACTCCATCAGAATTTACTATGATTTCTTTTTTACCGTCACTATCAATATCTCCCGTATAAATTTCAGAAATCCAATCTTTTGTTGAATATTTCCATAAAAGTTTACCTTCATTATCTAAAACTAAAATAATGTCATTGTCACCTGCTAAAATCTCTTTTTTATTATCGTCATTTATATCATCTACATATAATGAACTAGCAGTATAACTTAAATTCTCTATTTTATTATTTTTAATTATACTAATTTTTCCTATTCCTATTATTATCTCCTTTTCACCATCATTATCGATGTCAGTAACATAAAGTCCTACCGTTTCCTCTATATCTTTTGAAATTGTAAATTCTTTTAATTTTGTGCAGTTTGAATCAAAAATCTTTAAAGTATAGTTTTCATATCCGTAACGAAGATTAGAATTGTATTTTGAGCCAGCAGAAATTATTTCTTTTTTTCCGTCGTCATTAATATCATCAAGTACTATCTTTTCTCTTCCGTTTCCTGAATTTCCTAATAAGCAAGTTGATTTTATATCCCAGCTTGCATCTAAAATATGTATCAAATTATCTTGCTTATCATCAAGAGAAGTATATATAATTTCTTTATTTTCGTCGTTATTCAAATCGTCTATTAATAAACTATACACATAGGATGTTTTATTATATTCTTTTATTATAGAATAACCAATTTTATTAATCTGTTTTTCTTGTAAAGAGTATAAATCTCCATTACTTATTTTATCAAAAATACATCCACTTATAGAAATAATGACAAGAACCGAAAAAATTAAAATCCACAATTTCTTCATACACCTAATTTAGAACCCTTTGCATAAAAACCTAACAAAAAAACGATCCAAAAACAACCTAATTTCTGATGCGTTTTCTACCGATGTGATATATATGTTTCATGTGGTTATTTTCATATAAGTAAGAGAAGACCGACAGATTCTTAATTTGTAATTTTGTCTGCCTCTTTCCTTTGGTTGTCTTTCAAGAGTATTTTCCCCTTCTGCCAGTCGTTTATCAGCCTCAGATAAACTCTCCTCGCGTCCGCCTTGCCGCCCTTGATAAGCATATTATTCGATAGCCCTATTTCATTGACTATCTCGCCAAAGCTCTTTCCCTGGGTTTTGACCTTGTACATTTCTTCGAATGTCTCCCTGTTCTGCTCTAGGAAAATCCTTACTATTTCATTTGCAGCCTTATCAATCCTTTTTGCATTCGACGGGTCCCGCGTGTTCATCAGTATCTGCTTGGTCTCGTCGCCGTCTGTCAACGGAATGACGCCGGGGGTGTCAATGAGCATTATGTTGGAGCTCATTTTAACCAGCTGATAGCACCTTGTAATGCCTGGCTTTGAGCCAACTGCGATAGCCCTCCTGCCGCATAAGGCATTGATCAGGGAAGACTTGCCGGTGTTCGGATAGCCTATGACCCCTATATTTATGCGGTTATTCGACCTCTTCTTGATTATCTTGAAAAGGCCCCACTTCAGACGCGTGACACCCTTCCTGTTTCTTATTGAAACAAAGAAGAATGGTATTTTTCCGATTTTGTTCTTGTAGAGCTCCATGGCCTCCTTTGACAAAAAATCGGCCTTGTTGGCGACAATTATGAGCTTCTTGCCCCTGCTCTCGACGAGGCTCTCCGCGTTCATGTTCCTCGTCATTTCAGGCATCCTGGCGTCGATGACCTCTATGACAAAGTCTGAGTTTTCTATAACATCCTCCACAATGCCCCAGAATTTTTCCATTGACATAAAGGAATATAGTGTATTAAAGTATTAGAATTTCTTAGTGTCATTATCACCCACAAGACATCCGTCTTGGGTTATTTTCATATAAATCTGTAACAACAATAAAATATTTCTATAACTATCATAATTTAGTTCTACACATATCTTTGCAATTTTCTATATCATTATCTGTTAAGTCTGACTTCCCAAGAGCAAATCCGCATTGGTCTTCGACTTTTACTTGATTGCCACCTACTAATACAGGATTTTCTGTAAAATCAGACATACTCCAAGATATACAAAATTCTCTGAAGCTTACTATAATTTTTTGTGGATTTAACAAATCAAAAAAACATAAGCTTCTACCTGGAATACCTCCCATTACAAAACATGAGAGAATAAGGATAGATGCTATTAAAAAAATTACTAATCCTGTAATTCCAATAATCCAATAGTACTTCTTCTTCATACTTCTTAATTTGGAATTTCTAGCTTATTAATATTCTTATAGTTGTTATTAGCTTATTTTCATATAACATAATGAATCAGATATTAGTTTCACTAAAAGTCTAGATTGTTTAAATAACATTAGCAGCAAACCAAAAAGGCTTTAAATTTCAGAGATGAATAAGAAAACTATGGAGCTCCAAATAATAGACGCTGATTACATTCTTCTCAACAACAAACCAATAATCAGGCTGTTCTGCAAGAATATCCAGGGGGAAGCTGTTTGCGTTTTCTATGATAAATTCATGCCGTACTTCTATCTTCACGGCGAAGAAAGCAACTATCCGGAAATAATAGAAAAAATAAAAAACAAATTCGGTGTGGAAATCGAAATCGTAGAGAGATATTTGCCAATAGGGTACCAGCCGCCTGTCAAAGTCCTAAAAATAACAGGAACCAATCCGCAGCAGACGCCCGAGATGAGAGAATACGCAAAATCATTTGGAACTCCCTATGAGGCTGACGTTCTGTTCAAATACAGGTTCATGGCTGATCATGGTTTTAAGGGAATGGGTTGGATAAACGCCGAAGGCAAACTCACTAGAACCACTACTGTAAAGTGCAAGGCATTGAAGGCTGATAGCATAATGCCGATAGAAGTCATGAAGAACGCCCCATTGAATTATATGGCCGTCGATATCGAGTGTTTGCCAACAGGGGAGAGGATACCTATCCCGGAAAAGGATAAAATAATCGTGGTGAGCATGGCCTTCTCGCCATCATACAAAGGAAAAGACTCTCTGGTGTTGATAGCAAAGTCAGCAAGAATTGGCGAGAATACAATAGCATGCGCAAGCGAGGAAGATATGCTGGCTAAATTCAGGGAAATACTTGTTGATTATGATCCTGACATTGTCTGCGGGCATAATATCAATGGTTTTGATTTGCCCTTCTTGATCAAGAGAATGGAGATTTTAAAGGTTCCTAGAGACTTGGGAAGATCTGAAAAGCCCGCCATGACAAGAAAATTGCAGCAGAGCACAATACCCTTTATTTCTGGCCGAGTTGTCGTTGACACGTTTGAAATATACAAAAGAGATCCTTGGGTCAAGTTCAAGAGATATGACCTTAGCACCATCTGCAAAAAAGTTTTAGGCGTTGGGAAAATCGAGTTGGGCGGAAACTATATTGAAAAAATAAAAGAAATCTGGAATGGAAATGACTTTAGAGAATTCGTCGAGTACGCCAGGAGGGATGCTGTCCTAAGTTTGAGGTTGGTTGTTGAAAAGCGCATGCTGGACAAGTTCTTTGAAATAGCAAAATTGTCAGGCCTGCTTCTGCAGGACTCTCTCGGCGGCCAGTCGCAGAGGCATGAGAATCGTCTGTTAAGGGAATTTCACAAGAGAAATTTCATAATGCCCTGCAAGCCCGCTGATGTCGGCGACAGGATAAAGGAGCATGGATTGAAAGGAGCTTTGGTATTAGAACCAGAGACAGGCTTTCACGAGTGGGTCATCTGTTTGGACTTTACCAGCATGTATCCATCGTTAATCAGAGCGTTCAATATATGCACCACAACTTATTTGATGAACGGCGGCGATGTTGATCACTTCGTATCTCCATACGGGACAAAATTCGTCAAGCCAACAATCTTCAAGGGCATAATACCTCAGGTCGTCGACGAGATAATGTCCGCGAGAGTTGAGGTGAGGAAACAACACAAGATGGAGACAGATCCCGAGAACAAAAGAATATTAGAGGCAAAACAGCTCGGATTAAAGGACTTGTTGAACAGCGTGCATCCTGATACGGACATTGTGGCTAAAGACCCAACTGGGAAAATAATGATAGCGGAAATTGGAATCTTGTTCGATAAGTTAAGCAAAAATAATGCCATAAAAAAAATCAGTGATGATATAGAGGTGATAGAGCTTTCTGGCTGGCAGGCTCTGAGCGTCGATAGCGATAGGTCGTGCTTCAAGCCGCTATATGCTGTTAGCCGTCACAGAAATCAGAATAAATTGATAAAGATTAGGACGAAGATGGGTGAGGTCAAGGTAACGCCGGCGCACAGCATAATCGAAATGCAAGGAAATGCAGACAGAAGAATAAGAAAAAGCAGATTCTCCCAATTAAGCGAAATCAGGGGGAGAGATGTAAATTCTGAAACTGTCATAGCACAGGTTAATAATGTTGAAATAGGAGATAGGCATGTTCCCTGCCTGAATATACTTGACATTTTATTAAATTTGCCGGATGACGAGATATCTGATTTGTCTTTGTTCATACCTCAAAGCCTTAATTTAAATAAAAATAACTGGTTGAAAAATAGAATAGACATATTCAATTATCTGAAAGAATCTCCGGCGAGTTCAACAAATATGCAAAAAACTTTGGGTTTTGACAGGAGTGTTTTCAAAAACACAGTCAATAATGGCATTAGAGTTATAGGAAAATTTGGAATGACGCCAGTTTATGATATTACCGAAGAAGGAGAAAAATACTTGTCATTTTATGATGCGTTTAAAGACGCTAGAGAAATTGCCCATCACTATGAAATACCATTAACAAAATTGCGAGGAATAAAGCTACCTAACAAGATACTGTTTAATTCAAAAATAGCAGTTAGAGGCCTTGCAAGAAGGAAGATGAATATGCTAATACCCGTAACAACAGAATTGGCGGAGATATTTGGCTGGTACGTTTCTGAGGGGAGCGTATACAAAAAACAAAGGAGCAATGGTACATCCTATAAAGCGAGCATAGAAAATTATGATGCAGATGTTCTAAGTAGACTCGAAACACTTTCCAAAGAGGTATTTAATTATAAGGCAGGCCGTTATGAAAATTGTGTTTCATTTAACCTTAAGGTTTTCTACCTTCTTTTCAAACATTTATGCGGCGATGGTGCATTTGCAAAAAAAGTTCCAGACTTCATCCTAAACAGCGACAAGAGAATCAGGACAGCCTTCCTTGAGGCATACACAAAAGGCGATGGCGATGAAGATGGTGGTAGGCTGTCTACAAGGAGCAAAGAGCTTGCAGCCCAGCTAAGTTTCATGTTAAAGGAGCAGAATTGCATTCTTCACAATGGTAAAGACTGCGGAATGTTCAGGGTTTCAAAGAGGTCTTTTGTGGTTGGCAAAAAAATTGTTTCAGGAGATCTTTTCGGGCAACCGCCGGTGGAAATAAAAGAAGATGAGCAACCAGAATATGTTTACGATTTGTCAGTAAGAGATACGGAAAAGTTCGTAACAGCTCAAGGACTGGTTTTACACAATTCGCTCTACGGCTACACAGGCTACGTCAGGTCAAGGCTCTACGTCATGAACATCGCAAACACAATAACAGCGTTCGGCAGGGACACCATAACAAAAACAAAGGATTTGATTGAGAAAAACTTTCCTGTAAAAGTTATTTACGCTGACACTGATTCTGTTTTCATAAAGTCCGATGCCAAGGATGCTGACGAGTCAGAAAAGCTCGGCAAGGAAATTTCGAAATTTATTTCTGATAGCATGTATGGTTTGGACTTGAAATTTGAAAAGGTCTTCAAAACTTTTTTGATTGAGGCCAAGAAGAGGTATGCCGGCTGGTGCTTTGAAAAAGATGGAGAGAAGTGGTCGGACAAAATGGAAATGAAAGGTATAGAGACCGTTAGGAGAGATTGGTGCGACTTGACATCGGAAACGACTCTCGAAGTTCTCAATATAATCTTGAAGGAAAAGAACATCAAAAAGGCTTCAAGGTATGTCAGAACAATCATAGAAAAGCTGGCTAAAAGCGAAATACCTTTGGAAAAACTAACTATTGTAAAAGGAGTTACCAAATCTTTAGAATCTTATGACGGCATTCAACCTCATGTGGAGCTTGCCAAGAAGATTATGAAAAGGGACAAGACTAGGTCTATGATAGGGGAGAGATTAGGTTATGTCATAATAAAAGGCAATCAATTGCTCTCAAAGCGGGCCGAGGACCCTGATTTTGCAAAGGAAAACAATTTGCAGATAGATCCTGAGTATTATATTTACAACCAGTTGTTGCCGCCATTGGAGAGAATCTTTGAGGTCTGCGGCGTCTCTCCGTCTGAATTGATAGAAGGCGTCAAGCAGACAAATCTCCTTGACATAATGAACGGCGCTAAGAAAGCTTCGCCTGATGAGACTGTTCTAAAGAAGTTCGAATCAATAACATGCATCAACTGCGGGTGGGATTTCAGAAGGCCGACCTTGAGCGGTAAATGTCCCAAATGCTCTGGCAGGCTTTACTTTTCTGCTTCAGGTTCGATGGGAAGCGCTGTTGATATAACAAAATAATTTTTCCACCGGTTATATGAAAATAACACTATTATAACATCCGGGTGACTTTCCATTTCATTTATATAGAAAATTGTTTAAAACTATATTATGAATGGGAAGATAGAAAATAAAGAGAGCTTTGTTTTACCTTCTATACTACTAATTTTAGGTTTAATTAGCGCAGCAGAATCATTTTATAGTCAATTTGGTGTTGGTTTATTAGTTTCTTTAACGGTATCGGTACTTTATGGAAATTTTGATATCATTAATATTATTGGAATTATTGATGCGCTTATTTCTTTTTTAGGTCCCGTTGTAATTATTTTATCAATAATATTATTAAAATTTGGCAAATCTAAACTTTACAGACGCTTGTGCTATAATGCGATTATATTTGGTGCTATAGGAACTTTCTTTCTGATACTTGATTTATATGCAGGTTTGTTTGTTATACCATACTAAAATCCCAAATTCTGTTAAATTCTAACATCTCTTCCAAGGGGAATGTATACCGGTATTTATATGGTGTTATATGAAAATAAGCTAATAAAAAATAATTTTATTTTACTGTCATCAGAAGCAATTTATCCTAAAGCTCTAGCAAACCTGGACATATAAATTTCAGTGAAAGTTACTGTTCTACCAAAAGGTTTAAACTTTCCATTATTATAGTCTCCTAAGCTAACAAAATATTTTCTATCTTACCTATAATTTCAGTTGGTGTTGATACCACATGAAAGTTCTTTAGACTATTCTTACTATAAACAGGTCCGTTATGCCTAGATTTTTTAATTAATTCTATAGTTTTAATTTTTACTATATTGTTTATTTGAAATGAATTCATATTAAATAATTAAAGAAAAACGAATTTAAATCTGTCCGTTATCATTATTTAATGCTTGGTTTCTTTTTCTTCGGTCTCAAACAATACTTTCTTAACTTCCGCCCTTTCTTCGGCTGCTAATTCGTTAAAGGGCCTGTTGTACAGCTCTTTCGATGCCATATCCAACAATTTGTTCCATTCCTTCTTTATTATCTCCCCTTTCACTTTCTCGGGCTCGACTATTTTTTTGCTTGCGTCGCTTTCGATTTTCTTTTCCAGCTTCTTTTCGACCCTGCCTTCCAATACTTTCTGGGCTACCAGTGAAAATGCCGGCCTCGTTAAAATAGCTCCGATGAATGTTCCTAGCAAAGTCGTTATGGCAAATCCTTTCATTACGCCTATGCCGATAAATATCATAGGCACGACAGACATCATTATGACAACAGCAGAGCCAACAACAATAAAGAACGCTCTTTTTAGCCTTTCTTTTATCGTGAAGATTTTATTCTCTTCTCCGGTTCCGCCCTCCATTACCTCATCGATAATCATAACCTGATCGTTTGTTCCTTGGCCTATTGCGGCTATGATTCCAGCAATGGAAGACAGATCAATTGTCCATCTTATTAATGTCGCGGCGCCTAGGGTTAATACTATTTCAAAAAAGCTCCAGAGCAGGTTCGGTATCAAAATCTTAAAGCTTCTATATCTTATAAAAAGAATAACAGAAACCGCCAGGGCGGCGACTAAAGCAGAAAGCAGGGTTGCATTGATAAATTCTTCTCCCAAAGCGGGCGATATCTGATCGACCCTTGTTATTTCCAGGCTAACAGGCAATGAGCCGGATTGTAAAATGCCTTCCAGTGTTAATTGTTCTTTCAAGGCGTCGTCTCTTGTTGTCCTAAAGCCGGTTATTGCAGGAGTCGTGTAAGCTTTGCCTTTCAGATCGGCTGCTATTGAGAGGGATGTTACAAGGTTATCGTCCAAGAAAAGATAAATTTTGCCGTCCAAATATTTTGTTCCGCTGCTAGGGTCTGCAATGGCACTCATGTCTTTTGTCAGGTTGGCGAATCTTTCGGCGCCTTTTTGAGTTATGAATACCTGGAAATGGAATTCCCATCCGTTGCCACTTTTTATAATCTGGTTTGTGCAGATTCCAGGCTGGTTTTGCAGGCAGACAGACTGAATGTCTATTCCCGTAAATGCGGTAAGCATTATAACAGCAGTATCATTGGTCGTGTTGTAGTTTTGAACGTCTATATTGTCAATTTTAACTGTTTGGTTCCCGATTAATGAGATGTCGCCAATGTAGGTGTTATTATTATCAATTCTCAGGGAATATGTTTTTCCATTCAGTAAAAAGGAGCCGGTGTTGTTTTTAAGGCTGACTATCCTTTCTATCTTGCCTTCGAACTTGCCCTCCTTTGCCAATAAATTTTCCATGTCCTCCCTTGAGCCGCCGGCCATTTCTACTTGTATGTAACTGTTGCCGGAGAAGTCTTTTATTGGTTGGAACGTTACCTCTTTCAAACCGAAAACGTTTATCCTTGTCTCTAGTATGCTTGTGATTTGTTGAATAACTACGTCGCTTACAACGCCCTTGGGCTTTAATAGGACTCTTGTCCCTCCGATCAAGTCCATGCCGAACTGTATGTTAGAAACAGGCTTTTTGACAACAGATATCCCCAAGCCGGGTTCGTCCAGATACACCAAATCTAATTTTCCAGAGTGCATGAATCTAAAGGTCCCTGTAAAATTTTCAAAACCTAAAAGGTCTTCAGGGGAGTTTATATCTTTTTCATTCGCCCATGTCATTGCCTCCCCGACTTGTAATTTTCCTAAAAGAGGAGAGGTGCTGGTTATTGATGTAACAACAACGCCCTTTGAAAGGGGGTTGGGCGCTATTAATATGAGCGAGCCTATCACGCATATCAAGACTAGCGAAATTTTCCATTCTCTTAACAAATATTTTAAAAAATCAAGTTTCATTTAATCTTCCTCTTTATGTACAACATCAGCAAGCCAAGATTTAATGCCCATGAATTCATAAGGTCTAAGGTCCCTCCGATTATAGAGATGGCGGCTATCTGGGTTATCACGGCAGAGCCGGATATTAAGAGCAAGGACGCAAAAGCAACCTGAACAGTGCCAAACATCGTGATACCAGTTTTGAAAGTCTTTTTAATTATCGTACCATAATCCTTTGGGTTGCTTTTCAAAAGCCTTGTTGTGAACATCACATTGTCTCCTACAGCGGCACCTATCAATAATAATAAAGCCGCAAAGGTTGCTATAGAAAGTTTTATCCCGATTATTTGCATAAACACTACAGTCTCTGTTAAATCTGCAATCACTGTTAAAATCATAAAAATGCTTGGCATTGGGTTTCTAAACATTATGAAAATTGTAATAGCCATCAATAGGAAAGAAAAAGCCAATACGATTAATGCCTGATTAAAGAAGCTAGAGCCTAGAACAGGCCCTATTGTTTGCACGGAATAGCTTTTAAAATCATAATTATTTTGTTGCAAGGTGCTTAGAACGCTTTCAGGTTTTATGCTAGGGTCAAAATCAATAAAAATAGCATAGTTTGTTATGCTTCTTGCAACCCTAACGTCAGCATCATACTGCTTTAACACACCTTTTAACGCATTCGCGTCTATTGCTTTGTCAGACTCTGCGAATATCTGTGTTCCTCCCTTGAAATCGATGTCCAATGCTATTTGTTTGTTCTCTGCCAAGAACAAAAGGTAAACAGCGCTTATAATTAGCACAATCATAGGCACTAAAGCCATTGCTTTGTAATTCATAAAATAGATATGATATAAAAGTATTTAAAATTAAATAGAACTTGTGAAAAGTAGAGTAGGCATAGCTGGCTGCAGCATTAACGGTTCTTACCTAGCTTGGAAACTCTCCAAGGAAAATGAGGTCATTGTTTTTGAGAAGAACAAGGTCATAGGAGAGAAACCTTGCTCAGGTTTGATATCTGAGAGAATATGGAACTTTATACCAAAGAATGATGATTTGGTAGAGAATGTCATTGACGAAGCCATAGTTCATTTTCCCAAGAAGAGCATCAAGCTAAAGTTTCATCCTCGGATGCTTGTCATTAACAGAAAATTGTTGGATCAATATATATTCAACCTAGCAAAGGAGAATGGAGCAAACATACTTCTTAACAACGAGGTAAAGAAAGTTTATTTTTTCAAGAACAAAAAGCCACAGTTACTGGCTGACAAGGTATATGAGTTTGATTACTTGATAGGCTGTGATGGTTTCAACTCAATTGTGAGAAAAGCGATCGGCGTAAGAGAGCCAAAGTATAAACTTGGAATATACACGTACAGGAGCAAAAAAGACAAGTCCAATTTTGTTGATGTTTACCCTTCTGAGAATGGTTTTGCTTGGGTTATACCTAGGGGGTCTAGTATTGAATATGGTTTATTAGAAGATGTGGACAAGGCAAAGGATAAATTCAATAAATTTTGCAAGTCTAAAAGAATAAAACCAGATAAAATTTATTCACACATAATACCTGAAGGATTGGTTAAGGCGGAAGCGGGAAAGGTTGCTCTCTGCGGTGACGCCATAGGGCTAACCAAACCAACCTCTAGCGGTGGTGTTATCTGGGGCTTAACAGCTTGCAATATGCTTCTAAAAAACTTTCCCAACTTCATAAAATATAACAATGATATCAAGAGATTTTTCGAGCCAAAGATGTTTTACTCGAAAACTGCCTTGTTTGCAGGAAAGTTCTTAGGTAAAAAAGCATCCTTCTTAACGCCTAAAGAAATATGGTTTGATGGAGACATGATGTTTTAACCACTAATAAATAGTAATTTAAAGTTTTCTGTTTTAATATAACTATGGTAACAAAAAATGTAATAGGATATGGAAATGCCGCAAGAATTCACAAAAATACTTTTCCAGAAGCAGAAATGATTGGGGTATTTGATAATGATTCTAATAAAATAAAAGAATTTCAAGCTTCAGGAATGCCATTTTATAGGGATTTGGAAGAGATGTTATTATGCAGTCCAGAGCCTGGTTATTTTGATGTGACAACACCTACGGATTCTCATTTTGGCATTGTTAAAGAAATTCTTTCGCAATATCCTGCCGCTAGAGTACTGGTTGAAAAATCAGTTTGCATGCCTTCAGAAATAGAAAAGTTAAGGACGCTAGAGAAAAAATTCAAAGAAGCAAAGTTAGTTGTTAACGAAAATTATATGTCTTCCCAAGTTACGCAGAAAATCAGAAAATATGTAGAAGAGCTTGGAATGAAAAGACCATCAATTTCAATTGAATTTAGTAAGAATAGAATCCCTGATGTTGAAAAAGGAAGATTTGTTGATAAAGAATTGGGAGCATTCGGTTATGAAGGACCACACATGTTAACTTGCGTTAATGGCTCTGGCGGTGATAAAAGAATAAAGCATATCTGGAATTCTGCTTTGAGACCTATGATATTATCCAATGGCAATGTTGTAGAGAATCAAGGCGAAGCTTTGTTAGATTACAGAGCAAACGATGGTTCTTCTGTTCATTTCTTTACTTCAATGATAGGAAACACTGATGTTAGATTACCAGATTCTGATAAATTGCCAAAATATAACATTAAAAATCCAGACGAAAGATACAGAGTAATGCTTGTTGAAGAAAGGTTTGCAACTGTTGGAGGAATTTTCGAACCAATACCAAACAAACCTAGAGGTCAGAGTATTGTATTTGTCTACCAAAATGGAAACATAGAAAAGATTGATAGCGTTGATGATAATCATATGAGGTCTCATCAGCAAAGAGCAGTCGATTTCTTTGAAGGCATAGGAGAAAACCCTTGCAATGTTGAAACTGCGATTGGCATCATAGAAGATTTGGACAGAGCGGTAAATTTTGCCAAAGCTAGATGATTAGGTTTTATTAATTTCTTCAATCAGTAATATCGCAGAAACAGCTGGGCCAAAATTGCTATAGCCTTTTGTTGAAACGATTTTCCAACCAAGTTCTTTGTTACCCCTCATCTTCATGAGTATCTTCTCTGGGTTTGCCACAAAATTTCCAGGCAGGATTTCTTTGACTAATTTTGTCATTTCTTCCACGGGATTTGTCATGACTATTATCTTCGTGTCTTTTTCGATGCAGCCTTTCAGGTCTTTGATTAGCTCTTTCATGAGAGGTGTGTTTATCTTGAGGAGCTCCTCATGAGTTTTTATTTTTTCATTCCTCGCTGTGCCTGCTGTTATTATTATAAAATCGCAAGGCTCTTTTTTCTCTGTTATCTCAGCGTTTATGCTCAAGCCATTGCATGCATGTTTTAAATCAAGAATGTCCCCTGAAAGATCTTTCACATCAGAAAGTATTAGCTTTTGAGGTTTCAGTCTCAATAGAGCTAGAAAAGCCACTTGTGAACCAAGCCTGCCAACGCCAATAATCATTATTTTCATTTTCATTCCTATAATTTTACAAACAGACATTAATTTATAGATTTATGTTAAATTAGATTTTTCACATCTTCTATAGTTTTTCTCACAGATTCTTCGCTATTGTATTTGGGTTTCCAACCTATTTTTTTTATTTTTTCAATTGACAGTTGCATGAACTTAACGTCGCCTTTCCACCCCCTTCCTTGGTAGCCGCCTGTGAATTTATACTCAACATTTTCTAATCCCAAGCCCTTTACAACTAAATCTGCTATCTCTCTAACATTTAGTTTGTCTTCAGAACCAAGATTGAAAACATCAAAACCGCTTTTTGATTTTTCCTCAGCGAATAGCATTCCATCCATGCAGTCGTCAATATAGAGGTATGATTTTGCTTGTTTGCCATCCCCCAGTATTTCTAATTCATTCGGATTATTCCTTAATTTTTTAATAAAATCAACTATTACACCATGGTTACTCCTTTTTCCTATCACGTTTGCAAATCTAAACACCATAGATTTTATCCCATAAGTGTGGAAATAGCTGCTTATCAAACCTTCAACCGCTAATTTGCTTGCGCCATAAGTAGAGATTGGCATAGTTGGATATTCTTCAGAGGTTGGTATAGTTTTCGCGTCCCCGTAGACAGTTGAGCTAGAGGTGAATACGATATCGTTTATATCATTCTTTCTCATAGCTTCCAACAGATTAAAACTTGCTAAGATGTTCTGATCAAAATGAATTTTCGGATAACTTTCTCCTACTCTTACTTCAGGATTGGCTGCTAGATGATAAACTTTTGAAACACCCATCAATGATTTTTCAATATCCTCGTTTTTCAACAAGTCTCCTCTTATTAATGAGAAATTTTTATTTTTTGTCAAATGCTCTATATTCTTTATATTACCAGAACTTAAATTGTCAAGAACGACTACTTCGTAGCCGCATTTCATCAGGCAGTCTACAAGATTGGAACCTATAAAGCCGGTACCGCCAGTGACTAGGACTTTCATAATCATCATTCGACAAAATATTTAATTTTTTTCATGTATGTGCTTGCTGTTTCCAGAGCAAATATATCCTGCTAACTTTTCTTCTTCTGCCAGTTTTGGAAAGATCTCATACTCAAGAGAGTTGCCAGGCATTTCAAGTATATCAGGTTCGGATATGAAAATCCCTGTGTAGACTAAGTTAGAGTTGACTTTCTTTGGCTTTTCTATAAACTTTGTTATTTTGTTGCCATTGACAGTTACTACCCCCCATCTCCTAGGCGTTTGTGCGGTCTTTAACAAACTGGTAACTAGATTCTTGTTGCTGTTGTGGGAATTCCATATTACATCAAGATTGTAATCAAACATAATATCGCAGTATGAACAAATGAATGGAGACTTTATCCTTCCTCTCAGCAACTTTAGCGTTCTGGCAGAATCCTGCAATGTCACAAGTTTTTCATCCTTCTCTTCGACATAATTAAAATTAACATTGTATGATGAACCGTCTCCGATTGTTTTGAAAATCTCGCTTAAGATGTTCTTTCTACCAACTATGTAGATATTTGAAAATTTATATTTCTTGAAATTATCTATCATATGCTCTATGACAGTTTTGTTTTTTGTTTTTATCAATGGCTTTAGTACTCCGTTTATTTTCAGTTTATCTTCTGGGCCTCCGGCCAATATGACAGCCGTCCTATTCTCTGATAGGGTTTTTCTAAGCAGAAACTCAACTGCCTGTGATTTATTCCTGATTTTTATTCCGTCTATCAAAGGTTCTATCTCTTTTAATACATTGCTGTCAATTGTTACAGAAATCTTTTCTTTCATAATAATGCTATCTTGACTAATATTTAAATATTTATCGGATTAGGTAGTATGAAAGTAGTATTTAAATAGATTTCTGATTATCTAATGAAAGGTGATAAAATGAATTATCAAGGTACAGTATTTGGCGATTTGTTAGTTCCTTATTTTGAACTGCATGAGAATTTGGAAAATCCGTACACGCAAGATGATGTTGTGTGCAGACCTTCTTTTTGGAAAGATGGTGCTTCAGAGAAAGTTTTTGAGATACCTGATTTGGAGGTTAGAAAACTCAAGGATAGGTTGGTCGAGCAAAAAAAAGAAGATGCAAAATTAAATAAAAGAGTATTTTTTGATGGATCTTTAGTGAGATTAAAGGAATATTCCCTTAATGATGAAATTCATAAATTGTATCTGGAATTACAGAGGACGTCATTTTTCACATTTTCTGCCACGAACAAAAGTTTGGACAATCCAGAGGTCAGGAGAATGATAAATGAAAGAGGGGCGTCTTATACGAATTTGGACGACGGGTTGGCAAACCCTATAGGAGTCAATATAGTTTTGATTAGCAAGCCTGATAATGCGATAATATTAACCAAAAGAAGCGGAAAGTTGTCTCAATATCCAGAACTGTACGGAATTCCTGCTGGTTTCATGAGCGCCGAAAAAGACAGAAAATATTTCAAAGAGCAAGATGCTCCTGTTACAGGTTCTGAGTTCGGTCCCATAACATACACAGAAAAATTTGTTTACAATCCATTTCTTACAGCTAAAAGGGAAGTGACAGAGGAAGCCGCTAATAATATTACAATAGATAGTATAAAAATGATGGGCAATGGTAAAGCTGTTGATGATAGGCATAACGAATTTCAGATGATAGCCGAAACTCCTTCCACTGTAGAAAAGATATTGTCTGCACCGAAATCTAGCAAATGGGAAACTGAAAAATTGTTTGGTGTTCCATTCAATCCGAAAAATGCTATGGAATATCTGACAAAAACAATCAAAGAAGAGCCAAAAGGAGTCCCAAAAGGTACTGGGGCTTGGGTTCCTGGCAAATCACCAGAATGGGTACCAGCCCACTGGAAGGCCGTGCATTCTGCATTAATTCAGAAATTTGGTTTCGATGAAGTTTGGAACGCCTACGAAGAAACAAGGCGAAATCATTGAAAAATGAAGCAGAAATTGCTAACAGAATAAAACAATTGCATTTGGGAATAGCAGATAAAATAGTCAAACAGATGAAAAGACAGAGCATCTCGGAACTTTCACAAAAAGCATATGAAGGTGCTGGCGATGTTTGTTATGCTATAGATAAAAATGTAGACGGAACATTGGATAATTTCTTTTCAAAATTTTCTAATATAGGACCTACATTATTAATCTCCGAAGGAATAGGAGTTAAAGCTTACGGTGCTAAAAAACCGGAAGACTGTGAGTATGCTGTTATAGTTGACCCAATAGACGGAACACGTGGCTTGATGTATGACATGAGATCGGCTTGGGTATTGACTGGTGTCGCTCCAAATAAAAATAATGTTTCTTTGAACGACATAGAAATGGCTGTTCAAACAGAGATACCAACTACGAAACAAAACTTATTTGATGTGTTTGTTGGTGTTAAGAATAGCGGAGTAAAGGCAGAGAGACATAACATCTTAACAAAAGAATACGAAGAATGGAAGCCACAACCTAGCAAAGCTAGAAATATAGAACATGGATTTGCAATGCTTACAAAGTTTTTTGAAGGCTCTAAGACTAGAACGTCTGAAATTGAGGAAGAGTTATTCAAGAGGCTTGGTTTATTCAAAGAAGGCAAGGCACTGACTTTCGATGATCAATATATTTCTTCAGGAGGTCAATTTGCTAATTTAATTTCCGGTTCTTACAGATTTTGCGGCGATTTAAGACCGTTTTATAGCAGGGGGTTATGCGCTCATCCTTATGACGTAAGCACAAAACTCATAGCAACGGAGATAGGCGTAGAGATAACAGACGCGCATGGCAGAGATCTCAATGTTCCACTTGACACGGAAACAAATGTTGATTGGTTAGGCTATGCAAACAAAGATATAAGAAAACAGGTAGAACCAGTTTTGCTAGAAATACTAGAGGAAAAAATACCAGAATATAAGATGAAGTAGTATAAAGGTAAGATATATATACGGTTTTGACTTATTTAATGAAAGGTAGTGAAATGAAAAGAATTAGCATAATCGGTTCTGGAGTCGTTGGTCAAATAGTAGGAAAAGGGTTTTTGGAAAGCAATAAAGTAATTTTCTATGATATCAACAAGAGCACTGTTGAAAAAATAAAATCTGAAGGATTTGATGCCACAGACAATTTGGAATATGCATTAAATAACACTGACATTTCCTTTATAGCAGTTCCTACACCTTCAACCGAGGAAGGCATTGATCTAAGCTTTATAGAAAAGGTAACTTTGAACATATCTAAAATACTAGCTAAGAAAAGCACATCTCATATAGTTGTTTTTAAATCAACAATGGTTCCTGGAACCACAGAGTCTGTAATAATACCTAATTTGGAGAAGCAATCTGGGAAAAAGGCAAATGTTGATTTCGGTGTTATATTCATGCCTGAATTCCTGACAGAGATAGCACACACATGGACTGATGATCCTACATTCAAGAGAGACTTCAAGACAGAGGATAAGATAGTTGTTGGCGAAAGCGGGAATAAAAAATTTGGAGACGAGGTTGAAAGCTTGTTCAAACATTTGGGTTCGCCGATAATAAGAACAGATTATAAGACAGCAGAGATGATAAAATATGCAAATAATTTGCGTCTAGCTGCTGCGATTTCTTATTCTAATGAAATGTTTCAAATATGCGAAAAACTTGGCATAGACGGACAAAAGGTTGCCGAGATGGTAGCACTGGACAAAAGAGTGGGAAAGTATGGCAGTGTATGTGGTAAATCCTTTGGAGGTCGCTGCTTTCCTAAAGATCTTAGGGCAATGATAAGTTTTGTAGAAAAGAATCTTGATCATGATCCTGTTTTCCTCAAGGCTATAGAGCATGTTAATGAAAATATGAAAGGAAAGTATGGTGTCAGAGAATGATAAAAAAGGCAGTTATCACAGCAGGTGGGTTGGGAACAAGATTCTTGCCTTACACAAAAGAATTCCCTAGGGAGATGCTCCCAATATTTTATAGAGAGGGAGACGAGATTCTAGTTAAACCATTGCTTCAAGTTTCTTTTGAACAGCTCTATAACATAGGAATCAGAGAGTTCTGTTTTATAGTAGGCAGGGGCAAGAGAAGCATAGAGGATCACTTCACGCCTGACATAGCTTACCTACAATATTTAAAGAGCAAGAATAATAATGCCGCAAAGCATTTGGAAAAGTTCTATAACATGCTAGAAAATTCAGAGATTATTTGGAAGAACCAGCCATATCCGATTGGTTTTGGGGACGCTGTTTACAGGGCAAAGTCTTTTGTTGGCTCAGACAACTTCATAGTGTGGGCAGGCGACGATTACATTCACTCTCCTAATTATAGTTTTATTAAAGATATCATACTCACTTTTGAGAAATTCAACGCTAAGGCCGTATTGTCAGCGGAAAAAGTTCCCAATCCTGAAAGATTCGGAGTCATTGTAGGCAATCTCATTGGTGCAGACCTGTATAAGGTAACAAATATAATTGAGAAACCCAAGGTGCCGCTTTCAAACTTGACAGCAGTTGGCATATATATTTTTAGTCCTGAAATATTCAATGCAATAGAGAAAATCTCCCTTGGGGTCAACCAGGAAAAGCAGCTAACAGACGCCATACAGGAAATGATAAATAATAATCACGATGTTTATGCAAAAGAAATAGGAGAAAATGAAGTCAGAATAGACATTGGAAAACCAGAGAGCTATAAGATAGCTTTAGAGAAGAGCCACGAAGTGTTTAGAGAGTGATTGATATGATTAATGAAAGAATAAAAAAAGACTTGAAAGAGATTGTTGATAACTTGAGTGAGTTTGAAGACAAGATAAGAGGACACACGTTCCTTGTGACAGGCGGAGCAGGCTTCTTGGGAACTTGGTTCTGCGACGTGTTGAATGAGTTTGGCGCTGACATAATCTGTGTTGACAATCTTATTGTAGGAACCAAAGAAAACATAGACCACCTATTGAGCAAAAAGAACTTCAAGTTCGTACAGGACGACATCTTGAACTACAACGCCGACGAGAAGATTGATTACATAATTCACATGGCATGCATAGCATCGCCAATGGTTTATTTTGAGCATCCCATAGAGACGTTAGACTCTTCTGTAATAGCGACAAAGAAGATGCTCGAGCTAGGCATCAAGAACAAGATTAAGGGCTTTCTTTTGACGAGCACGAGCGAGATATACGGCAACCCGCCAGACGATGTGATACCAACCCCGGAGACGTTTCATGGCATAATACACACCACCAGTTCAAGAGCCATGTATGACGAGGGAAAGAGGGTTGCCGAAACCTACACCTATTATTATTGGAAAAAACACGGAGTGCCGGTCAGAATAGCTAGAATATTCAATACTTACGGGCCTCGCTTGGATTCAGGCCTTGCGACAACTTACGGCAGGGCACTGATCAACTTTGTCAGGCAAGCCAAGGCCAATGAACCGATAACTATATTCGGAGACGGGAAACAGACAAGAAGCTTTTGTTACGTCGTTGGCACCATGGTCGGTTTGTTCAAATTACTCTTGACTGACGGTTTGAACGGAGAGATAATAAACATAGGAAACGACAAGGAAATAACAATTTTAGACTTGGCCAAGAAGATAATAAAAGCTACAAATTCTAAATCAGAAATCAAAGTCAACTCCCAGCCAGCCCATTATAACATAAAAGACGATCCGAAAAGAAGATGCCCCAACATAGAAAAGGCCAAGAAATTGCTCGGGTACGAACCGACGATAAAGATAGACGAAGGCCTCAAGAGAGTATTGGAGCACGTCTAGGATTTCTAATTTAAATAAATATCCTGATATTATTATCTAAGGTGTAGATAAAATGAGAGTCTCGGCTATAATTCCAAGCTATGGCAAGGATTTTTCAAAATCTGCTCGCTGGTATACCAAGAGCCGCAGCAGATGTTTCAGGCATCCGGAATATTTCCTTACTGCTGTTGCTGTTCTGGAAATAGACGGGCATGAGGTGCAGTTCATTGATGCCACCACTCACGACATCCATGAAAAAGCTTTGGTAAAACAGGTTCTGGATTTCAATCCTGAAATGGTTGTTATTTATTGCACCACACCGTCCATATATAGCGACATACATCACGGCAGACTGATTAAGGAAAAGAATAGAAAAGCAATGACAGTCTTGATAGGTCCTCATGTTTCTGCTCTTCCGGAAGAGTCGTTGAAGATTGACAATTTGATAGATGTGATAGCTTATGGCGAATTCGATTATACCTTGCAGGACTTGGCAAACAAAAGGCCTTTGTCAAAAACTTTAGGTATCGCCTATAGAAAGAATAACAGTATCCATAAGAACAAACCAAGACCGCCTATAGAGAATGTGAACGAACTTCCATTCCCTGCTTGGCATCACATAAAGATAGAAGATTATCCTGACCCTGGGAAATTGTATCCCTTCATAACCCTGATAACAGGTAGAGGCTGCCCTAATTATTGCACGTTCTGCCATCCTGCTGGAACAAATATATTGATGTCGAACGGAACTCAAAAAAATATTGTCGATATTAAATGCGGAGACGAACTTATAGGGTTGGATAAAAATAATAGATATACAAAAACAAAAGTAACTCATGTTTTTCCAGTTCGAACAGATATGATATATAAAATTGCATTATCAGATGGCAGTTCTCTTTTTGCTACTGCTGAACATCCCTGGTTAACAACACATAATAGATGGGTTAAAACCTCAAGACTGAGAAAAGGGCAGAGATTGAGAAAAGTTACTGATTCCTTAAAGACTATGGAAGAAACAATTGACTATAAAAAAGGATACATATTGGGATTAATGGAGAGCGATGGATGTCTTAGAACCGTTAATCAAAAACGAGATTATGGTAAGAAAAATTATAAATACGAAATATTTAGTTTAATTTGTAATAAAGAGCTTTATCCAATATTTATAAGATTCCTAAAGGATTTAGGAATTGAAGCTAAATTAGGTTCTTATAATGGTGGAAAATTATATCGTATTAATGAAGCAGTATACGTTAGGAAAAAGAATGAAATTGCAAAGTTGAAGGCAATTAAGAAAATAAATTATAGGGATAACAATGAATTACGCCGAGGTTTTATCGCCGGTTTTTACGATGGCGACGGTTCTTGGAGTGGCGTAATAAGAATTTCTCAAAGAGATGAAATTGTCTTGAAAAAATTAAAAGAAGATTTGGAATTTTTTGGTTTTAAAGTTAGATTAGAACGAACGACCATTAGAATTCTTGGTGGGCAAAGGAATAATTTAAAATTCATGTCTTTATTTTCTCCTAAAAAAAGATTCTCAAAGATTTCTATTTTTGATAAACAAGCATATTGTAAAAAAGTTTCTGTCGAATCTGTCGAAATAACGGAGAAAAAATCAGTCTATAATATAGAGACTGCTTGTCATAATTTTATAGCGGATGGTTGCTCTTCGCATAACTGCGTTAATACTCCATTGCTGTTCAAGAGGGTGTTCAGACCCAGGTCTGCAGAAAGTATTGTTGATGAAATTGAATATGACTTGCAACTCTTTCCACAAATTCAGGAATTCATGATTGAAACAGACACGTTTACAGCGTATCCGAAACATGTTAAAGAATTCTGTAATGAATTGCAAAGAAGAAATCTTAAAATAAAGTGGAGCTGCAACGTAAGGGTTGACATTGACTTATCGCTCTTACCGATTATGAAGAGGTCAGGATGTAGGATGCTTATGATTGGTTACGAGTCAGGAAATCAGAGATGCTTGGATGCTGTTTGTAAACGAGTAACGGTTGAGCAAAGCAGAAAATTCAGCAGAGTTGCCCACAATCTAGGTTTCATACTTCATGGTTGTTTCATGTTCGGGTTCCCGGGTGAAACCCCAAAGGAAGCGCAGAAGACAATAGATTTCGCCAAAAGCTTGCCTCTAGACACTGTCCAGTTCAGCGGCATAACAGCTTATCCTGGCACGCCAATTTATGAGTGGGCAAAACAAAAAGGTTATCTTGTTCCCAAAGACTGGACAGAATGGGTCTCCCCTGAAAAGGAACAGGTTACTATTTTGAACTATCCTCAATTCTCAAAGGAGCAGATAGATTTTTATATAGACAAGGCTCTCAAGGAGTTTTATCTTAGGCCAGGTCAAATACTTAGGATGATGACAAACGTCAGGAGCATTTCCGATATTAAAAGGAAGTTGTTCGGTTTTAAATCATTTTTAGATTATTTTTCATAGACTTAAATTAATATTTAAATGTTAATTTAGATATAAATTTAAGAAAGTTATAAATGGTAGTGTTTAAATGGAAAAGGTTTTAATAACTGGTGGTGCTGGGTTTATAGGAAGCCATACAGCAGACTTACTAATCAACAATGGTTATAAAGTTTGTATTCTCGATAACTTTGAAGCTCAGGTACATGGGAATAAAAAACCAAATTACCTAAATTCAGAAGCAGAACTCTTTATTGGCGACGCTACAAAAAAAGAAGATTTGTTAAATGCTCTTAAAAATGTTGATGCTGTTATTCATCTAGCAGCTGTTACTGGCATCGGGCAGAGTATGTACAAACCATTTCATTATTTAAACACAAATACAGTGGGAACTAGTAATCTTTATCAGATTTTGATAGATAATCCGGATATAAGAAAAAATCTAAAAAAGATAGTTATTGCTAGTTCTAAAACAATCTATGGGGAAGGTTCATATTCATGTAAAGTTCACGGTACAGTTTATCCAGAACCTAGGTCAGTGGAGCAGTTAAAAATAAAAGATTGGGAAGTCCATTGTCCAATTTGTAACGATTACGTCAAGCCTGTTGGTACGACTGAAGAAAAGCCACCTCAAATCCTTTCAGTCTATGCTTTGTCAAAGTATGATACCGAAGAAATGGCATTGATGTACAGCAAAATTTTTGAAATACCCACAATAATTTTTAGATGGTTTTCTGTGTATGGCCCTAGGCAAAGCTTAAACAATCCCTATACTGGTGTGTGCTCCATATTCATCAACAGAGTGAAAAATAAAAACCAGCCGATTATATTTGAGGACGGAAAGCAGTTAAGAGATTATATATTTGTAGAAGACATAGCAAGGCTTAATTTGCAGGTGATAAAAGATAAGATAAACACGAATATCTACAACGTCGGCACAGGCTCTCCAGTAAGTGTCTTAGATGTTGCCGAAACAGTAATAGATATACTTGATATTCCCACTGAGCCAAGTATTACCGAAAACTTTAGAGCAGGTGATAACAGGCATGACTTTGCAGATATATCAAAAGTAAAAAAGGATTTAAAGTTTAAACCTAAACATGATTTTAAAGATGGCATAAAAAAACTGATAGAATGGAGCGAGAGCGAAAAGCCAGTAGATAATTTTGAAACGGCGGAAAGTGAGAGGAAAAAATACTTAGGAGGTAAATAAATGGAAAAGGTTTTAATAACAGGCGGTGCCGGATTGGTAGGGTCAGAATGCTGCAAGTTATTTTCAGATGCCGGATGGAAGGTTATAAGTGTTGACAATTATACCAGAGGCAAGTTGTTTGGAGGCGAAGGGGAGACGGAAAATACGATAAAGGATTTAATCAAAAATTATGATATAGAACATCATGTGATAGATTTTAGGGATGAGAAAATAATATCGCTTGTTAAGGAAGCCGATGTCGTCATTCATACTGCTGCGCAACCATCCCATCCGAAATCTGTGGAAATTCCCATGGAAGATTTTCAAATTAATGCTTTTGGAACCTTGCTTTTATTAGAAAATATTAGAAAACATAATAAAGATGCTACATTTATTTTTTGCTCATCAAACAAGGTTTACGGTGAAATGCCAAATTATTTTTCTTACAAGAAGGTCAATAAAAGGTTAGAACCTCTCAACCCTTCGTTAATGAACGGTTTCGATGAAAGTCTTCAGATAGATAGAAACATGCACACACCTTTTGGAGTTTCTAAGGTAGCTGCAGATATGTATACACAAGAATATGCCTATCTTTATGGTTTGAAGACTGGTGTTTTTAGAATGGGCTGCATAACAGGAGGTGCGGCTAAGGCAGTGGAGATGCATAATTGGGAACCGTTCTTTGTGAAAAAGGCTTTAACAGGAGAAACTCTAACTGTTTTTGGTTATGATGGTTTTCAGGTCAGAGATGTGATTCATGCTAAGGATTTGGCAAAGTTATATTACGAGTTCATAAAGAATCCAAGGCCGGGGGAAGTCTATAACATTGGTGGTGGAAGAAAAAATTCTATTTCTATTCTAGAGTCGTTTGACTTGATAGAGAAAATAACAGGTAAGAGGATGAACTATGAGCTTGGACCGCAAAGAGAGGCTGACCACATATGGTGGATATCCAACATAAACAAGGCAAGGAATCACTTTCCAAATTGGGATATAAGAATAAATTTAAAAGACGTTTTTACAGAAATTTATGAGACCTTACTACCTTTAATTAAAAGTAGTAAGTAAAACTAAAAATATAATTTATAGGTGAGATTTAATTAATAGAGTTCTTGAGTTGCAGCGGGAATTTCCTTACAAAACTATGAAGGTGAAAAATAAATGGCTCTGAAATTAGCGTTAATCTCTTTGCAAGAAGATAGTGACAGAGCGCCTCCATTAGGTCTAGTGTACCTAGCTACATATCTTGATAAGAAGTTAGGAGGAATTGATACTAAGATGTTTGATGCTAATTTTGACAAAGATATACCAAAAGAAGTATCAAGATTCAAGCCAGATATGATTGGCATAAGCGCAATGACTGTATTATATAGCAAAGCCGTAGAATGTGCCGCTAAACTGAAAAAACTTGGCGTCCCGATTTTCATAGGCGGGGTTCATATTTCTACTTTACCCGGGTCGTTAAACAAAGTTTTCGATATTGGAATCATCGGTGAAGGCGAAGAGACTCTCAAAGAATTGGTAGAACTGGTCTTAAAAAACAAGTTCTCATGTAAAAATCTGAAAAAAGTCAAAGGCATAGAATTCTATTATAAGAATAAATTAATAAGAACTCAAGACAGGCCGCCGATAAGGAATCTAGACGATATACCGATACCTAATCTTGACTATGCTGACAAGAGATATTTTCTTCCAAGGGAAAACCTTTCAGCTGGTAAGATGTGCATTTTCGGCATTATGATAACATCAAGAGGATGCCTATATCGCTGTGTGTTCTGTTCTACAAGTCGTTTCTGGAAGACAATTAGGTTCAATTCAGCTGATTATGTGGCCAAGAACGTCAAATATCAGATTGAAAGATATGGGGTGAACCATGTAGATGTTCTTGACGATCTGTTTACTGTTAGCAAGGATAGGTTAAGGGAGCTGATTAAAGCATTTAAAAAGGAAGGCATATTGGGGAAAGTTAGTTTCAGTTGCCAACCAAGGGCCAATCTAATAGATGAGGAAATGTGCAGGCTAATGAAAGCGCTTAATGTCAAGTCAGTGAATTTCGGTTTTGAGAGTGGCAGCGAAAGGATTTTAAATATTCTTAAAAATGGAACAGTGACTACAGAAATGAACAAAAGAGCCATAATTCTATGCAAGAAGTTCGGTTTCAAAGTCTACGGAAGCTTAATCTTTGGTTCGCCTGGAGAAACGATAGAAGATATGAAAGAGACATTGAATTTTATGGATTGGTGCAAGGAGCACAAGGCAGATTATATTTGGACATTCGTTGCAACGCCTTTTCCAGCTACAATTTGGTGGGATGATGCCCTAAAAAGAGGAAAGGTCAGTAATCATATGGATTGGGACAAACTTTCTCATCATGCCATAGAAGACGCTATGCTCACAGATGTAGACAAGGATGATTTCAAAGAGATATTCAAGATAAGCAGGGAAAAATCTAGGGGCTTCAAGTATGGTTTGATATTCAGTTTTGTGAAGGAGCATCCCTTATTTTCGGTCAGTCTCTTGTTTAAGAATCCTGTTTTTTATGCAGAAAAATTCATAATAAAAGTGTTCAAGCATTAGGGATTTTATGAAAATTAGTTTAGTGCTAATGAGTAGGAATGAGGAGAAATACATAAAAACTTTTTTTAAAAATTTGGGCAATCAAACAAGAAAACCCGATGAAATAATCTTAGTGGATTCTTCTACAGATAGGACACCAGAATTGGCAAAACCTTTCGTAACAAAGTTAATAAAAACCCTTCCCAAAGGATGCGCAGATGCCAGATTGAGAGGCCAAGAAAAAGCAAGAGGTGACATAATAGTCTTTACTGATATTGATGCCATTCCAGAAAAAAATTGGTTAAAAGAAATTGAAAATATGTTTCAAAATCCAGAAGTAAAAGTTGTTGTAGGTAAAGTAACCTATAATGAAATACCTTCAAAGTTAAGGGCTGACAGTCTGAATGGTTGCAACATGGCCTTTCGCAAAGAAATATTGGAAGAATTCAAATGGGACACAACACAAATTGGCGAAGACATAGACATGGGTTATAGATTGATTAAAGCAGGTTATAGGATATATCCCTGTGAACAAGCAACTGTTCATCACACAGGGACATTAGATGATCCTAAATTTACTCATATAAGGGCTGGCAGATCTATGGCGTTATTACTCTATAAATATAGAACACCTTATTGGTTTGGAAGAATTTGTTATAACATATTGTATGCCTTGAGAATCGGGAAGCCTAAATATGCTTATTGGCTATCGCATTCGTTTATTTTTAGCCTGTATGATATAATTTTCAAAAAAAGAAAGACACCCTATATTTTTAAAGGTTATGCTAAATAAGTTAGAATAAATAACAGATATAGTTTTGTTTGACTCAATAGGAAAAATGAAGGTGTGAAAAATGGATGATTATTATACAAGATTTTGGAAGAGTGAGACGATAGATAAGCCACCTTTATATTTATCGCAAAAAGAGATTCTATCGTTTTCAAAGGATATAGTAAAATTCAAAAAATACTTAAAAGGAAAATGCTTAGATGCTGGTTGTGGTAATGGATTTACAACATCAGAGTTAAATAAAATCACACCAAGCGTAGGCTTGGATATTTCTGATATCGCCATAAGAAAATCTAAGGAGAAATACCCAAATATCAAATTTGTAAAGGGATCTGTAACCGATTTACCATTTAAAAAAAATCAGTTTGGTTGCATTTTTGCAACAGAAGTAATAGAACATATAGAAGATACAGAAGCCATGTTTCATGAATTTAATAGAGTCTTAAAGAAGAATGGACACCTGATTATAATAGCCCCCGAGCTTACTAGATTAAAGAACATATTTATAGCTTTGTTTTATTGGGACAAATATTATTATCCTACCAAAACACACATAAGGTTTTATTCCAAAAAAACCTTAACAGAAATATTAAAAAAGTTCAAATTCAAAATAATACATTACGAACCAGAGGGCAGATTTTTTTGGAAAATACCAAAAGGTATGCTGGTCGTTTCAAAAAAAATAAGATGAACAGACATAAAAAATTTGAAAAGGTTAAAGAATGGATAAAGAAACAAAACTCATCATAATATTAATAATAGTTTTATTGATAATCTTAGGTGTTATGTTTGAGTTGTATTTTTCATATTGGACCCCAGAAAGACTAAAAGCATTGAATGACTGCGTAAATGGTTATGGCAACGTTACTACTTTTCATCCCGATACTTGTAAAGAATTGGTGGCTAGAAATTATCCTAGGTGATTTATAATGAGATGGTTTATAACAGGAGGCGCAGGTTTCATAGGCAGTCATTTCGTGGAAAGATTACTCAAGGATGGCCATAACGTCACAGTTTATGACAACCTATCTTCCGGCAAATTAGACAACA